>ERZ836877.1167-NODE-1167-length-41072-cov-20.893142_pt1 | contig 41072 bp, 35 predicted proteins | sample MGYA00519469_ERZ836877 | MGnify/ENA primary metagenome ERZ836877 (study PRJEB31850, sample SAMEA3708809) | human gut metagenome | biome: human gut; feature: human-associated habitat; material: faeces | place: China | collected 2014 ...
CGAAACAGTCCGGTGGACTGTTTCGGAAGCACACTACACCGCTAAATTATAGTTTTCCTAGTCAGTAATTGTACTTTTTCTTCTTTGCCGCGAGGAATATCAGCGAAATAACGAACGCGCAGACCTCCGCGAACGCCACAGATATCCAGATACCGTCCAAATCGAAAAATACGGGCAGGATAAGCACTGCGGCAAGCTGGAACACTAGTGTTCTAAGGAACGAAACCGCCGCGGATATCGCACCGTTGTTCAGCGCAGTGAAGAACGACGAGGTAAATATATTGAACCCCGAGAACAGGAACGTGAACGAAAACAGCCTGAACGCATGTACTGTCATATCGAACAGTTCCTTATCATAGCCCACGAAAATATGCGCCAGCGGAGCCGCGAGAAGCTGAGCCAGTCCCACCATTACAACTCCGGCGCTGAGCGTAAGTATCGTGCTTTTTTTGCGCATGTTGTGAAGCTCCGCATGATTCTGGGCGCCGTAGTTATAACCCACGATCGGCGCGGTTCCGATGGCGTATCCGATGTATATTGCCGCAAATACGAACTGCACGTACATCAGCACTCCATATGCGGAAATTCCGTTCTGTCCGGCAAGACTGATGAGCTGGTGATTATACAGCATGCTGACTATCGAAGAGGAGATGTTTGTCATAAGCTCTGAAGCGCCGTTGCTGCACGCCTGGATTATCGGACGCAGCTCCATGGGTGTCTTAACGATACGCAGCTTGCTTCCATTGTCCTTTTTGAGGAAGAAAAACAGCGGCAGCAGTCCTCCAACTGTCTGGCTGAGACCTGTCGCGAGCGCCGCGCCAGTAACGTCCATCTGTAACCCTGCAATGAACAGCGCGTCAAGTCCCATGTTGGTAAGCCCGGCGGCAACTATAACGGCAAGTCCCAGCTTGGGGCGCTCTGCGGTCACAAGGAAGCTCTGAAACACATTCTGTAGCATGAAAAACGTGTTGAATATCAGGCAGGTGCGGGCGTATGTCACGCAGTTTGCAAGCATCTCCTCATCTGCGCCGAGGAACCTTGCCACCGGCTCAGCGAACACGATTCCGAGCACCGACAGCGTAACGCCCAGTATGAACGTCAGGTATATCATCATTGAAAATACCCGGCGCGCCTGCTCCTCGTTCTTTTCACCGAGGCACTTTGCGACCAGCGCGCTGCCGCCTGTTCCTATCATGAATCCTACGCCGCCCAGTATCATCAGGAACGGCATCACCAGATTCACCGAAGCGAACGCGGTCTTGCCCACAAAGTTTGACACGAAATATCCGTCGACGACTCCGTATATAGACGTAAAGACCATCATCACTATCGATGGCAGGCAGAATCGCATGAGCCGCGGAAGCGTGAAGTGATCCGAAAGCTGAATTACGTCTTTATTTTTCATTTTTCTCCTCCATTCTCGTTTTAAGTCTCTTGTTGTACTTGCTCAGAAGCTCTATCAGGCTGTCCTGTTCCTCTTCGGTGAAGTCGCCCCAGGTCTCGCGCTCGGCGGCTATCACATGATCGGAGGTACTCACGGCAAGCCCGCTGCCCTTTGGCGTAAGCTCCACGAGGCGGCAGCGGCGGTCAGAGCCGCACTTGAGCGTGACGTATCCGCCGCGCTCGAGCTGCTTTACAGCGCTGTTGGTGGTCTGTTTCGGCTGCGACAGGGAGCTTGCAAGCTCCTTCTGCTGGCATGTTCCGTTGTTCAGCCTCAGAAAATACAGTATCCACATCGCGCTGTCGGACAGCCCGAAGCTCCTGGCAGCTGCGGAATATATCTCGTTCTGTTCCTTCCACAGACTGTTGTACGCCGCGATCGCACATTCTGTCTTGCTCTGCGGCTGGTTCTCCACTTTTTCTTTGTTCTTCAATTCGTCTCTCCTGTTAGTTAGTCCGAATCCGGACGTTTCTCAAATTAACTTTATTATTATAATCCGAATTCGGACTTTTGTCAAGAGAAAAAAAATATTTTATCAGGCTAAGAATTCTGAAACACAAATAACTGCGGAATAATATTAACGTTAAGCTCCGGCCGCTCAAATAGTTTGCCGTTTTATATCCCCGCTGAAGTCAGCTTCAAATCAGAAGTCCAAAAATTTCTCACGTTACCCCTTGTCAAACCCGGCGTTTTATGGTAAAATAACTTTGTACGCACTGCGGAAGTCCGCAGCTTTCAATTTTTAAAGCGCAGTATAGCACACGTGTCTTGCCGTACTGCGGGGAAGGAGTATCACTATGATAGTTAAACCAAAGGTCAGAGGATTCATCTGCACCACGGCTCACCCGGTGGGCTGCGAGGCAGTCGTTAAGTCTGAGATAGATTACGTTAAGTCAAAGAAGGCGGAGGACAACGGTTTCAAACCGAAGAAGGTCCTGGTGCTGGGAAGCTCCATGGGTTACGGACTTGCAAGCCGCATTTCCCTTGCATTCGCAGGCGGAGCCGCTACGCTGGGCGTAATGTTCGACAGACCCGCAAGCGGCAACAAGACCGGTACCTCCGGCTGGTACAACACCCAGGCTTTCGAGAAATATGCGAAGGCTGACGGGCTGTACGCCAGAACCGTGAACGGCGACGCGTATTCCGACGAGTGCAAGAAGGAAGTCATCGACATCATCAAGGCGGACCTCGGCAAGGTGGACTGCGTTGTGTACAGCCTCGCGGCTCCGAGAAGAACAGTCGGCGACGTGACCTATTCCTCCGTGCTCAAGACCACCGGAGAGCCCTACACCAACAAAACTATCGACCTTCGGAACAACACCGTTTCCGAAGTCACCATCGAGCCTGCCACCGAAGAGGAGATCGCCGCCACCGTCAAGGTAATGGGCGGCGAGGACTGGGCGGCATGGATCGACGCGCTGAAAGCTGCTGACGCAATAGAGGACAACGCCGTTACCGTTGCCTATTCGTATATCGGTCCGGAGCTTACCCACCCGATGTACTTCGAAGGCTCCATAGGCAGAGCGAAGGCTCACCTTTTCCAGACCTCGAAGGAAATAACCGAGAAATACGCCGCAGACGGAATAAAAGCGTACATCTCCGTCAACAAGGCTCTTGTTACACAGTCCAGCGCGGCTATCCCGATAGTTCCGCTGTACATCTCCATTCTTTACAAGGTGATGAAGGAGAAGGGCGTACACGAGGGCTGCATCGAGCAGATGTACCGCCTGTTCGCTGAAAAGTTCGGCGCAGACGGGAAGCCGGTATCCGGCGCAGTTGACGGCGAAGGAAGAATACGTCTTGACGACCTCGAGATGAAGCCCGAGATCCAGGACGAGGTAACGAAGCTCTGGAATATCCTCAACGCCGATAATTTCAAGGAATATACCGATATTGAAGGCTACTGGAAGGATTTCTACGAGCTGTTTGGTTTTGGAATAGACGGAGTAGATTACGAAGCAGACGTTGAAGTCTGAGTTGCAAATTCGGAATCAGGAAAGCGGAATTCGGAATTCAGAGACCGCTCCACGGTCAATATTTCAAAATTGCATGCAATTGCGAACAGTTAAAATACGGCGAAAGCCCATATGTGACTGCTTTGCATTCTGCGATTCTTTTGTAATAATCCGCGAAGCGGCACACTCATTCCGAATTCCGAATTAAGAATTCCGAATTTAATTGCTGCTCTCTATTCCCTGGAGAATCAACATGCTATTTAAAAGGAAGAAAAAAACAGAGCAGACTGATGAGCTACACCACGAGTACGGGCTTATCAGCAACTGCGGGTACATCATCCGTGCTTTTCTGCGCTATCGGAAAAGCACGGTGGCGTTCCTGCTTTTAGGGGGCATTGCCGGAGCCTCCATGTCATATATCTGGACGGTCATCGCGAAGCTGGTAATAGACATGATAACCCAGCAGGCGGGGACCTCCGGCCATGACATTACGCCGCTGCTGTGGCTGGTCGCAGGCACTACGGCGGTGGAATTCGTCATGATGTGGCTGAACACACTTTCCGCAAAGAAGCTGCGCATAGGCTTCCTTGTAACGAGGAACTCCCTCGTGCAGGAGCGTATCGCAAAAACAATGACCATGCAGTACGAACAGCTTGAGGATCCCGACATGCTCGACCGCCTCCAGAAGGCAAAGCGCGCCGTCGAGGGCGAGTGGATGGGCATAGGCGCACTCATGTCGAACATGTGGTCGACTGCGGTGCAGCTTGTCGCGGTAATTACCGCAGTGGGGATAATCTTCACATTCAACGGCTGGCTGGTGCTGATAATCGCGGTGCTGTCGTTCATTCAGTTCGAGTATTTCGACTATATCCGCGTAAAGGATAAGGAAGTCATGTGGGACGCTATGGCTCCCCACTGGCGCAAAATGAACTACATGCAGGAGGTTTCCACCGACTTCACCTACGCCAAGGATATCCGGCTGTACGGAATGAAAAAGTGGCTGCTCGGCAAGTATAAGGACATCAACAACATTGAGCTGAAGCACTGGATACAGTCCCGTGTTTACTGGAGCTGGAACACATGGTTCTCGCAGGGCGTCGCGCTTGTGAGAAACGTGATAATCTACGGCTGGCTCATTTACGACATGCTTTTCAACGGCATGTCCATCGGCGATTTCACGCTGTACACCGGAAGCGCTATCACGTTCTCTATGTACGTCAGCCAGTTCCTTCAGTCGCTGGGCGGAATGCGGGAGCACTCCGCGAAAACGGACGATTTCCGCAGCTACATGGACATCAAAAACGCCGATGAGCTTCAGGAAAAGCATACTCCCATACCCAAGGCGGACGGCTACACGTTTGAATTCAGAAACGTTTCGTTCCGCTACAAGGGTCAGGAGACCTACGCGCTGAAAAACCTGAACCTCACGTTCAGCGCCGGACAGCGCCTCGCTGTGGTCGGGCTGAACGGCGCCGGGAAATCCACATTCATAAAGTTACTGCTCCGGCTCTACGACGTCACGGAGGGTCAGATACTCTGCAACGGCATAGATATCCGCGAGTTCGACCGGAACGAGTATTTCAAACTGTTCTCCCCTGCTTTCCAGGAGGTCGAGGTGTTCGCGTTCCCGCTGTGCGAGAACGTTTCAATGCAGCTCACTGAGAATACCGACAAGCAGAAAGCGGAGAAATTCCTGCGTGCGGCGGGTATGGGCGATAAGCTCGACAAACTGCCGAAGGGAATCGACACCCAGATGCTGAAAGTCCTCTACGACGACGGAGTCGACCTCTCCGGCGGCGAGAAGCAGAAAATGGCGCTCGCAAGGGCGCTGTACAAAAACGCCCCGGTGGTGGTGCTCGACGAGCCGACAGCGGCTCTGGACGCCCTCGCGGAATACCGGCTGTATCAGAGCTTCGACGGCATGATAGGTGAAAAATCCGCCGTTTACATATCACACAGGCTTTCGTCGACCCGGTTCTGCGACACCATCGCGATGTTCAAGGGCGGCGAAATGGTGGAGTACGGCACCCACGACGAGCTGCTGAAAAAGGACGGCGCATATGCGGAGATGTTCCGCGTGCAGGCGCAGTACTACATTGAGGACGGAGCGGAATACGTTCCCGCAGAGGAAGGGGGCGTTGTCCGTGAGTAATTCCAAAAAGAATGAGAAAAAAAATGCAGTGCTGAATACGCTGAAATTCTACCTGCCGGTGGCATGGAAGCTCAGCAAGCGGTACTTCATCGTTTCGGTGATAAACGTAATCGTGCAGGCGGTACTGCCATTCATCGACCTGATATTCCTGCCGCTGCTGGTGGACGCTCTCTGCCAGCCGGAGCGCAGCGTTATACAGATAATACTGTACGCGGCGCTGATGGTGGGGCTTGATATCGCGGTCGGCACCGCCGGGACGCAGCTCACTATCTATCTCGAGCGGTTCGAGGATAAGTTCCTCAACTATTCCCGCGAAATGGTCGCGGAGCGCTGCATGGAGATAGATTTCGCGCTCACCGAGAACAAACAGGCGCTCGACCAGATACGAAAGGCAAACGACGGTATCGACTGGTCGGGAGGCCTGCACGGTATCTGCGTGCAGTTCTTCAGCATTATTTCTAACGTCATTAAGATAGTCGGCGTTGTGACTATACTCGCAGTTTCCGCACCCTGGCTGCTGCTGATAATCGGCGTGCTGCTGGCGGTTTCCTCAATACTCAACGCGAAGAAGAACAAAATTGAAGTCAAGTGGTTCAGCGAGCTTTCAAAGGTCGACCGCGTGTATTACTACATAAACTACGAGCAGGAGGATATCCGCTTCGCAAAGGATATCCGGCTGTACGGCGCGGCGGGAACGCTCATCGCGAAAGCGGCGGAGCAGATAAAGCGCACGATAAGCTACGACGTTGACAAGGAAAAGGAACTCTACCCGCTGAATATCCTCGATGTGACCGTGACCGCCCTGAGAGATTTCGGCACATATCTGTATCTCGGTATCCTCGCGATATTGGGGAGCATTACCATCGGGCAGTTCTCGCAGCTCACTGCCGCCGGAGGAACTGTCAACCAGGCAGTCCAGGGCGTGATATTCAATATTCAGGATATAGTAAAGCGGTGCAGCTACGCCTATGAAACGGTTAAGCTGATGGAATACCCGCCGTACCTCCAGAAAGGCACGCGGAAGGTCGAGGACCTGAAAAATCCGCACGAGATAGAGTTCCGGAATGTCAGCTTCTCCTACCCTAACACGGGAGTGAAGGTGCTGAAAAACGTTTCGATAAAGATCAAGGCGGGAGAGCGCCTGTCGGTAGTCGGACTTAACGGCGCTGGAAAAACCACGTTCATTAAGCTGCTCTGCCGGCTCTACGACACGGACGAGGGTGAGATACTCCTCGACGGCGTGAATATCCGCGACTACGACTACGACGAGTACATGAAGCTGTTCTCGGTGGTGTTCCAGGACTTCCGGCTGCTGGCGTTCTCCGTTCAGGAAAACGTGCTGCTTGGCAGGGAGGATACTCCCGAGGCGGTGGATTCAGTGCTTGAAAAGGTCGGTCTTCTTGACAAGGTGAACACTCTGCCGCATGGAAGGGACACCATGATGTTCCGGCAGTTCGAGAAGGACGGCGTGCAGCTTTCCGGCGGCGAACAGCAGAAACTCGCGATCGCAAGGGCGCTCTGCAAGAACGCCCCGGTGGTTATACTCGACGAGCCTACCGCGGCGCTCGACCCGGTGGCGGAGTACGAGATATACTGCCGGTTCAACGAGCTTGTCGGCGGCAAAACGGCGGTGTACATCTCGCACAGGCTGTCCAGCTGCAAGTTCTGCGACCGTATCGCGGTATTCTCCGACTGCACGATCAAGGAGCTCGGCACACACGACGAGCTTGTACACAAACCCGGCGGTATCTACGCCGAGATGTTCGCGGCTCAGGCGCAGTATTACGTTTAAAAAATTCGGCACCGTGCGGTAAAGCGCGGTGCTGAACTGAATACGGCGGAAATTCCGCTGATGTTACGGAGGGTTCACAATGGGAAGCCGAAAGAGAAACTCAAAGAAAAAGGCTCCGGAGAGCCGGTGGCAGTCCCTGCTGAAAAAGCCCTGGATATTCGCCGGGGCGGCGTTCGGTCTGGATCTCGCAATGCTTATTGCGGGAATGGTTCTTTCCGCGGCGAAGCTTCCGGTGGATTACACCGCAAGCGGCGACAGCATTGTGCATTCCCAGCCGCTGGCGTTCTTCGGAGTTACAGCGGCTGTGGTGGTCGCGCTTCTGTGCGTGCTTATCGGGCTTATCATCGGCGGAGCGTTCCTGAAAAAGCGCCGGGCGGCTCAGATAACGGGAGCCGCAGGACTTCTCATAGTGTCGCTGGCGATGGTGGGAAGCTCGGCGTTTATGGCGCTCGGCTCCCCGGTCAGGGAAAGGTACAGCGTGAGCTACTCCGACGAGGAGCTGCGGCTCATAATCGAGGAAACCGAGCCGTATTTCGGCGGGTGCACCGTGGCTTTCTACCTCACCGGGACCGAGGACGAAGGAAAGGCGGCTCTCCTCGCCGTCACAGACCTCAATGAGTTCAACGTGAGCGACGACCGCTACAAGATATCCTGGGCGGCGGAAAACACCCTGACAGTAGGCTTCGAGGACGGAGCGAACTATCGTCAGCTCACGATACCGATAGACAGAAGCCGTATCGAAGAATAAGTTTTCTCCGGCGGCTCTGAAATTACGAAAAAAGTGGCTGCATTTCAGAATGCAGCCACAATTCATATTCAGTGTTCCTCGGAAATTGCTTCCACGGTGTAATCAAGACCCATTATAGTCTTACGGATCACAAGCTCCGGTAGCGGATCCTTTGAAAGCACCAGCGCCTTGCCGTCCTTCCAGCTCACCTCGGCGTAAACGCCGTCCTGCCGGTTGAACGCCGCAGCTATCCGCGAGGAGCATTTCTCGCAGTGCATGCCGCCTATCTTCACGGAATACCTGTGAGTGAAGCCGGAGGTGTCCTTTTCGATGCGCTCTTCGATGTCGCCGCCGCCAGCTCCGCAGCAGCCCTTGTTTGCGCGTTTGATGATACTCAGCACCGCGATAAAGCAGATCACTGCGAGTACGGCTATTATCAGTATAGTAGGAAGATATTCAGGCATTTGCAGCATCTCCTAACGCAAATTTAACGAGCTTCTCAACGCTTTTCTCGGATACCTGCGCAACTATCTTCACAGCGTCCTGGTCGGCTTCCTGCTGGTCTATCCCGACCTGCTTGTGCAGGAAATCGCAAAGTATCACGCTGCTGGTGAACAGCGACGAAGCCGCCTTTATCCCCGATTCCGTCAGGGATATCTTACCGTACGGCTCCTTCAGAATGTACCCCTCGTCGCTGAGGCGCTGGGTCATTTTCACCGTGCTTGCCTTGGATACGCCCACCAGCCGGGAAACGTCCGACGAGCTTATCACCGGGCCGTTCATTCCGAGGCGGTATATCGCAAACAGGTACTTTTTCTGTGCGTAGGTCAGCATTGTTCTTCCTCGCTTTACTTTTTCTTTTCAGCCGGTTTAGCCGGAGCTGCGTGGGAGCACTCCTGGCAGCCGGCGCAGTGACCGCTGCATGCTCCGCAGGAACCGCAGTTCCCGCCGCAGGTGTATCTGCCTGCCCTTTTATCCCTGACGAGCTTCATGACTATCAGCACGATCACGGCGAGTACCACCGCGCCGACTGCGAAGCTGCCCCAGTTGTTCTGAAGAAATTCCAGCATGATAACACCTCCTGGAAAATAACGGGCGGCTGAGTTCCCCCGACCGCCCGCAAATCATTGCCAGATCAAACCTTGACGTTCTTTGTGAACTTGGTTGCTTCCTTGTAGGGTCTGAACAGCATGTAAACAAGACCAGCAAGCAGTGCTACAGCAAATACCAGGCTGATGATGTTGCAAACAGCGCCAGCGCCTGCGGTCATGAGCGTACCAGTGAACAGGTTGCCGAGCTGGTTTACGATGAGGGCGATCACATAAGCGAAGCCGCACTCGTAGCCTATGGCGAACCAGAACCACTTTGTGTTGTTCATCTCACGCTTGATAGCGCCCATTGCTGCGAAGCAGGGAGCGCACAGCAGGTTGAATATCAGGAAGGACATACCGCTTACGCCGGTGAATGCAGCGCCCATAGCCGCGTAAACCGACTGATCTCCGCCGCCGTAGAGTACGCCGAGCGTGCCGACGATGTTCTCCTTAGCGACAAGGCCTGTAACCGCTGCAACGGTAGCCTGCCAGTTGCCCCAGCCGAGAGGAGCGAATATCCAGCAGATAGCGCTGCCGATGGTCGCGAGAATGGAATACTCCATCTGGCTCTCGTCCAGCATCTGGAACGCTCCGTCAACAAATCCGAAGTAAGAAGTGAACCAGACGAAGATGGTAGAAAGTGTGATGATGGTACCAGCCTTCTTGATGAAGGACCAGCCGCGTTCCCACATGGAGCGGAGAACGTTGCCTACTGTAGGAAGGTGGTAAGCGGGGAGCTCCATAACGAACGGAGCAGGATCGCCGGCGAACATCTTGGTTTTCTTAAGAATGATACCGGAAATGATGATCGCTGCGATACCGATGAAGTAAGCGCCGGTGGAAACCCACGGAGAACCGCCGAAGATAGCGCCCGCGATCATTGCGATGAACGGAACCTTAGCGCCGCAGGGTATAAATGTTGTCGTCATGACGGTCATGCGGCGGTCACGCTCGTTCTCGATGGTACGGGAAGCCATGATACCAGGGATACCGCAGCCTGTACCGATCAGGATCGGGATAAAGGACTTACCGGAAAGACCGAACTTTCTGAATACACGGTCGAGCACGAACGCAACACGCGCCATGTAACCGCAAGCCTCGAGGAACGCCAGGAAGATGAACAGTACCAGCATCTGGGGAACGAAGCCGAGTACCGCGCCAACGCCGGCTACGATACCGTCAAGGATCAGACCCTTGAGCCAGTCAACGCAGTTAACAGCGTCAAGTCCGTTCTCCACCAGAACCGGAATGCCGGGCACCCACGGACCGTAATCAGCGGGATCCGGCTCGTCGAAGCCGTTCTCGGTGAAGTAAGCTACAGCGTCGCTGTATGTGGTGCCGAGTGTCTCTTCCTCGTCAGCGTCTGCGGGGATCTCGGAAGCGTAAACGGTGATCTCGCTTACTGCCAGGGTCTCCTCGTCCTCTACCTCGTAGGGAACGGACTCCTCAGCGGGAGTGAACGCAGTGATATCAGCAAGCGCTGCGTCAGCGTCGAACTCTTCGTCCTCAAGGTCGGGAGCTACGCCGAATGCGTCCAGGGCGCTCATTGCGTCGCCGTATTCCTCGGAAGCCTCGTCGTACGCGCCTCTGCCTATTCCGAGCGCGAACCAGCCGTCGCCGAACAGACCGTCATTAGCCCAGCCGGTAGCGCTTGCGCCGACAGTTACCATGGAAACGTAGTATACCAGCCACATGATAACCGCGAATATCGGAAGACCCAGCCAGCGGTTTGTTACTACCTTATCGATCTTATCGGATACCGTCAGACCGCCCTTGTTCTTCTTTGTAAGGCAGCCCTTGATGATGGAGGATATGTATACGTAACGCTCGTTGGTGATGATGGACTCAGCGTCGTCGTCAAGTTCTGTCTCGGCAGCCTTGATGTCGTTTTCGATGTGCTCCATCTTGTCCTTCGGAATGTTCATCATTGCGAGGACCTTCTCGTCACGCTCAAATATCTTGATAGCGTACCAGCGCTGCTGTCCCTCGGGCATGTCGTGCAGGACGGCTTCCTCGATGTGGGCAAGCGCGTGCTCAACTACGCCGCTGAATGTGTGCTGCGGGATCATCTTTGTCTTGCTCTGCGCAGCCTTGATAGCCTTTTCTGCGGCTTCTGTGATACCTGTGCCCTTCAGCGCGGATATCTCGCAGACTTCGCAGCCAAGCTCGGTGGAGAGCTGGGAAATGTTGATCTTGTCGCCGTTCTTCTTTACAACGTCCATCATGTTGACCGCAGCCACTACCGGAATGCCAAGCTCTACGAGCTGTGTGGTCAGGTAGAGGTTACGCTCGAGGTTGGTACCGTCGATGATGTTCAGAATTACATCGGGGCGCTCGCCTACGAGGTAGTTTCTTGCTACTACTTCCTCAAGGGTGTAGGGTGAAAGTGAATAAATACCCGGAAGGTCGGTGACGATAACGTCCTTGTGACCCTTCAGTCTGCCTTCCTTCTTCTCGACCGTAACTCCCGGCCAGTTGCCGACGAACTGGTTTGAACCAGTCAGTGCATTGAAAAGCGTAGTCTTACCGCAGTTAGGATTACCTGCGAGCGCTATTCTAATGTCCATTTGTTTTCTCCTCTCGATGTCATGGGTAGATTATTTGCCGAAAATGTTGCACAAGGCTAACTTTAGTAGATATCTCTAACTGTATTAGCCATTGCTAACATCATTCTAAAAAAGACGATCAGATCTCGACCATCTCAGCGTCCGCCTTGCGCAGCGAAAGCTCGTAGCCTCTTACGGTGACCTCTACCGGGTCTCCGAGCGGAGCTACCTTGCGGATATAGATCTCAGTACCCTTTGTGATACCCATATCCATTATTCTGCGCTTTACCGCGCCCTCACCGGTGAGTTTCTTCACGGTGACGGTCTCGCCTACCTTTGCATCTCTTAATGTAGCCATGCAAACCTTCCTCCTTATTTTATATAAGGTCACCTCTTAAAACCTCGTTTGAGTGAAAATGTGTATAGCACACCGACTGCTTCTTCAAACCTCCTCGTAAGGCATACAGCCTTACTTCGTCGGCTTTCATCGCATTCGGCGCACTCTACCCATTTTCCCTTTTCAAACCGGTTTTAGAGGTTACCTAAAGTAACCCGACCCTGGGGTCAGGGCGTCAGACCATTATCTTTGCAGCCATTTCCTTGGATACGGCTACGCGGGATTCCTTGACATTCACGATAACGTTGCCGGCGATCTCGCTGACGACGGTCACAGAACCGCCTGCGACAAATCCCAGGCTCTCCAGGAACTTCCTCGTTTCGGGGCTTCCGCCGACCTTCTTTATCATGTTTTCTTCACCTACAGAGGCTAGTGTGAGCGGCATCATATGTTTACCTCCTTTGTTCTTTTGTTCTGTTGTCCTGCTATCCTACACAATTATGTGGAACTAATCACAGTTCCAAAAGAAATGTTAGATTTCTCTAACCGAGTTATATAATACTACATTGTTTTGGATTTGTCAAGGGATTTCAACGCGTGAAACGTGTTTTTCCGGTTTTTTGTGACTAACGCAGTTAGCAGAGGCAAACCAGAGAGTTAGTTTTGTTCAATTCCTACAAAAAGCCTCGGCCATATCATTATCCCGTAATCTGAATCATCTGGCGTACTGCTCGAGCACGGTCTTGAGCGCATTAACGCTGGCGTTGTGGATCCTTGCGACTGGTATTCCGTGTTTCTCGGACTTCTGGTTTACCAGATTCACCATCTTATGCGAACATGTGTTCGTGAAAACCACCATCAGATCCGGTGTTCCGAGTTTGGACGAAAGATCGGCGGGCATCTGGGTGAATACCTTCGCCTTGCATCGGTAGCTCTCGCAGATGTCCTTGTAGCGGGAGGCCATGCGGTCGTTGCCGCCTATTACTACTACGCTCATTGTGTTTCCTTCCTGTTAGCTGTAACTAACCAAATGCCGCACTTCCCTGCTGGAAAACGGCAGTAAATAACGTCGGTCATGGAGTTATTCTCCACTAACTGAATTGTACCATATAATACGGCGGTTTGTCAAGGGGGTAAAGCGGATTTTTTTGGCTCGGGAAGGCTCCTGCGGGAGAAATAAGAAAATTGTGTGAAAGTTTATTAAACTCGCTTGACAAATTAATAATCTTGTGGTAGAATTAATAATGCAAGGAGGTGGCTGATACGGATAAGAACATATACAGCCTGGTGCTCTCGGACGACGTTATCGACGAGATAGACAGCATGGCAAGAAGCGCAGGGCTGAGCCGCTCCGCAATGGTGAACCAGATCCTGGCGGAAAAAACCCGCTGCATAACTCCGGAAATGCGCGTAAAGCAGATCACGAACGCGATACGCGAAGCGGTCGGCGGCGAGTTTTACCTAGCGCAGCAGCCCTCACCGGCGACAGTCGCGTGCAGGACGGCGCTGAAGTACCGCTATAAGCCGACTCTCCGCTACTCCGTGGAGCTTTTCGCAGTGGCGAGAAAGCGCACCGGCGAGCTGAAGGTTTCGGTAAGGTCGCAGAGCGGCCAGCTCAACGACGACCTCACAGGGTTCTTCCAGTGCTGGGTGAAGCTCGAGCAGAAGTACCTCGCGGACAAGATCACGCACGACCTGATGTTCCGCATTGAGCCTGGCAAGTTCGTCCGGACGCTGAATCTCCCGCCGAAGGAGGTCTCCGACGAGAGGCTCGGTCAGGCGGTCGCCGCGTACATGGAAATGCTTGACGAGACCATGAAGCTCTACTTCTCCTACCTCCCGGACACAGTAAGCGGCGCAAGGGCGGCGGAGCGCTGCTACGTAAGACTCCTGCCGGAGCAGGAGTTCATCATCTGAAAAAAGGCAAAACTATTATAATACGAGCAGGTGCGGGTCCTTCGGGACGCGCACCAGTTCAGCAGGCAAAGGAGGCATTTGTATGAATCCTAACAAGTACACGAAAAAATCCCTCGAAGCGGTACAGTCCGCACAGGACATCTCGGTAAGCTACCAGAACAACTGCGTGGAGCAGGAGCATCTCCTGTACGCGCTTCTTACCCAGGACGGCAGTCTTGCTTCGCAGATCCTGACTAAAATGAACATCGACGCCAACGCGGTACAGCAGGCGGCTCTCCACTTCATTGAGGGCATGCCGAGGGTTTCCGGCAGCGGCAGGGAGGCAGGCAAGATCTACGTTTCCCCCGACCTCGACAAGGCGTTCACCGAGGCGGAGTCCCAGGCGGAGCGCATGAAGGACGAGTACGTCAGCGTGGAGCACCTGCTCCTTGCGCTCGCGGAGAAGCCTTCCAGCGGAGTTGCCGGAATATTCCGCAGCTTCGGCGTGACCAAGGATAAGCTGCTCAAGGCGATATCCGAGATACGCGGCTCCGCGAGAGTGACCTCCCAGGAGCCGGAGGAGACCTACGACGTGCTGAACAAGTACGGTCAGGATCTCGTTGAGCTTGCGCGCCAGAACAAGCTCGACCCGGTTATCGGCAGAGATAACGAGATAAGAAGCGTTATCCGTATTCTTTCCCGTAAGACCAAGAACAACCCCTGCCTCATCGGCGAACCCGGCGTCGGCAAGACCGCTATAGTCGAGGGTCTGGCTCTGCGTATCGTGCGCGGCGACGTTCCCTCGAACCTGAAGGACCGCAAGCTGTTCTCGCTGGATATGGGCGCGCTCATCGCCGGTGCAAAGTACCAGGGCGAGTTTGAGGAGCGTCTGAAGGCAGTGCTCAACGAGGTCAAGAAGAGCGAAGGCCGTATCCTGCTGTTCATTGATGAGATCCACCTCATCGTCGGCGCCGGCAAGAGCAACGGCGCAATGGACGCCGGCAACCTTCTGAAACCTATGCTGGCGCGCGGCGAACTCCACTGCATAGGCGCGACCACCCTCGACGAGTACAGCAAGTATATCGAGAAGGACCCCGCGCTTGAGCGTCGTTTCCAGACCGTTATGGCGAACGAGCCTTCCGTAGAGGATACCATATCCATACTGAGAGGTCTGAAGGAGCGCTACGAGGTATTCCACGGCGTAAAGATCCACGACAACGCGCTTATCGCGGCGGCTACGCTCTCCAACAGGTACATCACCGACCGGTTCCTGCCGGATAAGGCGATAGACCTCGTGGACGAGGCATGCGCGATGATACGCACCGAAATGGACAGCATGCCGCAGGAGCTTGATGAAATAAGCCGTTCCATCATGCAGGACGAGATCGAGGAAGCGGCTCTGAAAAAGGAGACCGACAAGCTTTCTCAGGAGCACCTCGCGGATATTCAGAAGGAACTTGCCGAGAAGCGCGAGAAGTTCAACGCGATGAAGGCAAAGTGGCAGAACGAGAAGAACGCCATCAGCAAGGTGCAGGATCTCCGCAAGGAGATAGAAGCCACCAACGGCGAGATCGAAAAGGCAAAGCGCGAATACAACCTGAACAAGGCGGCGGAGCTGCAATACGGCACCCTGCCGAAGCTCCAGTCCGAGCTTGCCAAGGAAGAGGAGCTTGCAGAGCAGGCTAAGAGCGATTCCCTGCTCCGCGACAAAGTAACCGAGGACGAGATCGCGCGTATCGTTTCCCGCTGGACCGGCATTCCGGTAACGAAGCTGGTAGAGGGCGAGCGCGAGAAGATACTCGCACTGGGCGACACGCTCCACAAGAGGGTCATCGGTCAGGACGAGGCGGTCGACCGCGTGACCGAGGCGATCATGCGCTCCCGTGCAGGTATCAACGACCCGAAGAAGCCGCTCGGCTCCTTCCTGTTCCTCGGTCCTACCGGCGTGGGCAAGACCGAGCTTGCTAAAGCGCTCGCGGAGGCTCTGTTCGACGACGAGCACAGCATCGTACGTCTCGACATGAGCGAATATATGGAGAAGTACAGCGTGTCCAGACTTATCGGCGCGCCTCCAGGATATGTAGGCTACGAGGAAGGCGGTCAGCTCACCGAGGCAGTACGCCGCAAGCCCTACTCCGTCGTTCTGTTCGACGAGGTGGAGAAAGCTCACCCCGATGTGTTCAACGTGCTGCTCCAGGTGCTCGACGACGGCAGAATAACCGACGGTCAGGGCAGAACCGTAGATTTCCGCAACACGATAATCATACTGACTTCAAACCTCGGCTCGCAGTATATCCTCGACGGCATCAACGAGCAGGGCGAGATCTCCGAGGAAGCGCGGAAGTCCGTGGATATGCTGCTCAAGCAGTCGTTCAGACCGGAGTTCCTCAACAGACTTGACGAGATCGTGTTCTACAAGCCGCTCCGCAAGGAGGAGATATTCAAGATCATCGACCTGCTGGCAGCTTCCCTCAAGGCTCGCCTGAAGGACAAGCAGCTTGACCTCGACATCACCGACGCCGCAAAGCAGGCGATAGTCGACGCAAGCTACGACCCGAGCTTCGGTGCGCGTCCGCTCAAGAGGTATATCCAGCGCAACGTTGAGACCATAGTCGCTAAGGAGATACTCCGCGGCGAGGTTCACCAGGGCGATATTATCGTTATCGACGCAGTCGGCGGCGAACTCACCCCGATGGTTCAGCATGCGGAATAATTCCGCATAACAAAGCCGTTTTCGCGGTTTGAATACTAATGTGCCGCCCCGGAAGGTCAACTCCCGGGGCGGCATTTTGTCTATAATTCAACTGGTAATTTCAGTATTTTTTGTCTAATATGCGAACTTCACCAGCGGAAAAGTTAACGAAAAATTAATTTTCGCATGGTATCATATTTATTGTAGAACACTGGCTGAGATAATGGCAGGTGAGGTTAATTATGAAAACAGGACTTATATTAGAAGGCGGCGCCGTAAGGGGAATATTCACAGCGGGAGTTCTTGACCGCCTTATGGAAAACGGGATATACTATCCCTACGTATGCGGAGTTTCCGCAGGCGGCGGCAACGCGATGAGCTACGTTTCAAGGCAGATAGGGCGCACCGCGCGGCAGATAAACGCTCCGAAATCGGAATCCTACTTCGGATTCAAGCAGTTTGTTGAGGTTCACAAGATAATCAACCTCGACAAAATGGCGTTCGAGTACCCCTACAAGCAGTTCCCCTTCGACTTTGATACATATTTCAAGAGCGGAATAGACGTGGAGTACGCGTGCACCTGCTGCGAGACCGGCAAGGCGGAGTTCTTCTCCGAATCCTCCGACGAGCAGAAGCTGCTGACCATCGTCAAGGCGACCTGCTCCGTGCCTATGCTCTGCGACCCGGTGGAGATAAACGGAAAGCACTACCTCGACGGCAGCATCGCAGATTCCATACCGATACAGCACGCGCTCGACATGGGCTGCGACCGCGTTGTTATCGTCATGACGAAGCCGGACGCCAACGTACCGCCGACGAACTACGCAAAATTCCGCCAGGTGATCTCCCACATGTACAAGGACTACCCGGCGTTCATTGAAGCCTGCATGGAGCGCGTTGACAACTACAACCGGAACATCGCGCTGATGGATAAGCTCCAGGCAGAGGGAAAGGCGTTCGTTATACGCCCGCAGATTCCGACCATAAGCAAGTTCGAGCAGGACAGCCGCAAGATAATGGAGCTGTACCGCCACGGTTACACCCTGATGGACAAGCGCCTGATGGAACTTGTGGAGTGGAACGAGGGCAAACCCGCAGCCGAGCCTGCCGGAGATTCCGAGCTGGCAAAAGACCAGGCTGTTCCCAGTGAGTTTGCCGGGGAAGAAAACGTTCTGCTGGCTTCCGGCTGAACGGAATAACCGAATAACCAAGCCGCGATGTATCACATAGCGGCTCTTTTGGCATAATATATGGTGTTGAAAGGGGTAATCATATGAGGAAATTTACAGCGCTGATGATCGTTTCAGCAATAGTAATGTGTACAGGCTGCCGGGCGAATACTTCCGAGAGTGCCGGAGGCCTGATCAATACCAGCGCGTCTGCGGCGGATACGTCCACGGCTCCGGCTGAAACTGAGAAAACTCCTACAGCGGAGCCTGAGAAAACCAGCACGGCTGAGGAAAACAGCACTCTCAGCGGATCCGGCACGTCGGAAAAGACCCCGGACGGTCATTTTGATATCGGAACGCACTCCGCGATATGGCGCGGCGCGGACAGCTACTACGTATTCTATCCGGACGGCACCGGCGGCTGCACGATGAGCTTCGAAAACGGAACCGGAGTCGCATTCGAGTACGAGACGAACCCGGACGGCTCCACGACATTCCACATGGGCGCGGCGGATAACTCGATAAACTCGGAAGCAGTAAACAATCCCGACGGCACCATGAGCATTGAATGGAGCGACGGAAGAACCGAGCTGTTCACTCCGGTCAACGCCAATGCGGAGGATTTCACGTTCTACACCAACCAGGAGCTGCAATACATCGCACTGGCTTACTACGGGGCGCAGACCGGGTACTATCCCCAGCACTCCGGGGTGCAGTCCAACGACGATGGAACTGCCTCCATTCAGCTTTACGACATTATGGAAGACCACAACTCCACCTCCGCATGGTACACCATCGACCGCGTGACCCTCACCGGCACCGACGACATCTCAGGCGATACGGTCGACATGACCGCTTACGCGGACGCGGCACAGCAGGCTTACCAGTAATAATATCGCCGGGACTTCGCAAAGCCCCGGTGATTTTTATATGCGGTCTGGTGGTCTGGTGGTCTGGCTTTCCGGCTTACTGCATTTTCCGCAGGAGCTGCTCCATCTCGTGTATCCCGCAGGTCTGCGAGGAGATTATAGCGTCCAGTATCGGGCGAATCTCCCTGCACAGCGGATATTGCAGGGCGTTCTCGGACATGAGAACCGCGCCGCGGTGATGAGGTATCATCTCCCGCATGAAGTCCGCGGCTATGCAGCCCGTAGTGCAGGCGCCCTTCATCTGCTCGAACATTATCCCGGTGATATCCCGGAAGCGCCGCTGATAGCCGCACAGCTCCTGGCTGCAGTTCTTCACCTGGGAGCAGCACTCCAGCGCGGACTGCATGTTCTCTATGCTTTTGGTCTGCGATGTGATTATGTTCTCTGCGATACACCGCACCGGTCTGAACCGGGAGTGCTCAAGCAGGTTCCGGGACATCTCAATTGCGGCGCGGTGGTGCGGTATCATCTGCATGATAAAGTTCTGCGATATGCTGCACCCAAGCTGCGCGTTGGTCATTTCGTCAATCATTGTATCGAGGATCTCACGGTAGCGGCGGAGGTACTCCGCGGCTCCGCTTTCTGTTGTGTTCATAGGCGGCTCCTTTCAGAATTTTGATGTACTATTATATGCACTCCAGCGTTTTCCGGTGAATATCTCGCGGAATTTCGGGTATTATATATCCACAAACCGCATTGCAGAGCGGTTTCCCATGTCATCTCAAAAAAAGTTTAAAAAAATTCGGTTTTTTTCAAAAAAACTATTGACAAATCGTGTTTCCTGTGATATAATATTATTCGTTAAGTCACCAGGGTAAACGAAATGACTGAACGAAATATTGCGGTGTCGCCAAGCGGTAAGGCAGATGACTCTGACTCATCCATTGCGAGGGTTCAAATCCTTCCACCGCAACCAAGTATAACAAAAAGATTGCACAGTCCGAAAGGACGGTGCAATCTTTTTGTTATATATAAAGATATTTTTATAAGACACGGAGCAGTTCCTGTTGGAGCAATTACCGCCATGTGATTATATACGATTGTTTCACTCCTGCGTTACTCTTTTAACTTTGACGCGGTTGTTACGCGGACGAGGTCAACGCGAAAGCGCCCTTGTTAACAGGGGGGGCACCGTGTACAGACTCAGGCGGTCGCGATACCCATCAAATCCCGCTTGAGCGCAATTTCAGCATGTCTCGCTTAACGATCTTTCCGGAGTTCTTCCCCTGGATAAGACGAAGGATCCAACGCTGGAGGTTGACACCGATCCATCAATAGTAATACCCACTGACGCGGTTACTGTTACCGACGTTCCGGGAGAGGCAGACCAGACACTCACGCAGCTAAAGACAAATACCCGGCTTGATATAGATATTCCTTCCCTTATCGCTAGTAAATTCCCGTTCTGCATTCCCTTCGACCTTATCCGGATCATGTCCGTTCTGGGCGCTGATCCAGTAGCTCCAGTGTTCCGGATACCCATTTCAACGGATATGAAGAATCTGGAGCCGTTCGCAGGTAATCAGACGATCGGAGAAATTCCGGAGGACTTCGAGCCGATGTTTGAAATCGATGAGGAACTAGTTATAGATCTTTCCTGCATTCCCCTTGTGCAGCCTATATGCTACACGGTATTCATCATTAGCTTTGTGGTGCTGCTTATCTACATCACGCCGAAGATGATCAATCATTAAGGGGGGAATAATGTGGAATCCACAGTAAAAGGAATCTGGAACGCTATAACAGATGTTCTTGACGATATCGTCAACGCTATCGTCCTTCTTCTCCCCGACAGCCCGTTTAAAGATGTGGAGATACCCGCCGAAGTCAAGCAGCTATTCGGCTACGTGAATTACTTCGTTCCGGTGACCGCTATGCTTGCGATCGGAACTACATGGCTTACGGCTATCGGCGTGTATTATCTATATCAGACTATACTCAGATGGGCGAAAACAATCAAGTAAACGCGCATGGGGCTGCGAGCGTGCGAGCGGGGCGCCCCATGCGCATTGGAGTTGATTTTTTATGACCATACAAGAAATGTATGATATGTTTCTCCTTGAGCAGGAGTTCCGGAATAACAGCCCGGTTACAATCTCATGGTATAAAGATCAGCTGACGGAGTTTTTCAAGTGGCTCGGCTCCGAGGATCCAGCAGACTTGAATCTGCTGAAATTCAAGCAATATGGTGTTTTCCTCAAATCTCAGAACAAGCGAAACGGCGATAAGCTTTCCAGCAGCTCAGTTCATGGAGCAATGCGAGCCGTTAAGGCTTTTTATAATTTCTGTATCGGCGAAGATTACCTCGAAGACTTCTCCCGACAGCTTCGTTTGCCAAAAGTTCATTGCAAGGAGCAGTTGATCTTAGATGATCAAGAAATACTGCTGCTGATCAGAACACTTGAAAGTTCCGGAAGCCACTACGCCGAACGAAACAAGTGCTTTATCTTGCTCATGCTTGACAGTGGACTGCGCCGGGGCGAGATTCCCCGGATCAACGTTAGTGATATCAGCTTTTCCACTCGTTCAATGATCGTTCGCGGAAAAGGCAGCAAACAACGTCTGATTCCCATGGGAGAAAAGACATGTGCGCAGCTGCTTGATTATCGGCTTCGTTTCCGTCATTCCGCTGGCAGTTCCGAGCCGTTCTTCGTCGATCAAACCGGGGGCAGATGTTCTGACAACCTCGTTAAACTTGTATGTCAGCGCCTGAAGGAGCAAACCGGAATAGAACGGCTTCACCCTCATCTGCTCCGGCACACGTTTGCAACTTATTACCTGGCTGATGGTGGAGATCTGGAGACCCTCCGGCTTATCCTCGGTCATAGCAGCATACATACTACCCAGATGTATTTACATCTCGCGTTTAATCTCAAGCTTCAGCGCAGCCGGCATAACTCTCACATAGACAAGCTCTATGAAAATATCGTGTAACTGACACCTTTTTGTAATTTGCCCAGATACAGCGAAAGCGCCTTGCATGCCGTGAATGGCTCTGCAATGCGCTTTCAGAAATCTGGCTCCCCGTCGCCATGCTTAAAAGAACGGGTTGGGTGGGGTGTTGTTGGAGGGAGATTATGCTTGTTGATCCATAGAGATAGAAATTTTGAATGCCGTAGAAAAAACTGAGGCGTTATTTGAATAATACCCGAATTGCTTGAACAAAGAACCTTGAGCTAAATCACTCAAGGAATTCCCCTTCAATAAAGCAGCTCATGATTCTATGTTTCTTAATAATGCCATCACAAGTATTCACGCTATTAATAATATTGCTTTATACAGGAAGGAAGAATAGAATCATTTATGTTAAGAGCACTTAAGTGGATGTGTCTGTTTGATAATAGAACAGCTAATTCCGTGCACTCTGTTAAACTGGAAACCGCTGATTCTAATAGAGAGGAGGCAATTCCCATAACATACCATCTATTATGTGAAATACCGACCTCAATGATGGTGAAAAGAAGATTTGCTTTTACTGTAACATTATGCGAAAGTTCATACAATCTTTTGCAATTATTTCCGATAATATCAGTATATCCAAAGCCCCATGCTTGCGAAGTGTAGTACCCTTGAAGCATTATAATAAGTGACTCCGTTAATTGCGGATCTATATTCTCTAAATAGATGTATTGTTGATTAGAAATATTACGGAAGAACTTTTCCAGATTGTCATTGTTGCTGTAGCTAATAAAACGTTGTGCTAACTCTATTACTGAAGCATCGTCCAAAGCCCCGATCTGCAATTTCAATAACTGGTCTTCAATAATTCCGGTTTGCGCAATTCCAAAAATATTCTGATATACATTATCTATTGTTTCCTTTAATTCAGATGTGAATGATTTAAAAGAAAGCAACTGCATAGACGAAGAAGAAAGCTATCTTCGTTATATTATAATTGAAAGATATAATGCCTTTTCTTTTGATTATTATTGGCTGCTAGACAATTCAGAAGAAGATTTTCTTAATGAAATAATTGATAGTGGAATTATGAAAGGTCTTTTAGAAAGCCTTGCCAAAGAAGAATATTTAGAGTTTGATGAAGAGTATACAATTGAAGATTATGACGAGAGATAGTTATTGTCCGACGTAGGTCTTGAAAATGTATGTGACATACTAGAAAAATATTTCCCGGAGTTTTGGGAGCAGTTTAGAAGTGATACAATTAATTATATTGCAAGTTTATCGTATCAAGCAGATGAGGAAAGAGAGCTATATAATTATAGAGACGAGGATGAATTTATGGAACACAATTATGTAATAATCGGTCCAGAAGTATAAATTTTAAAACTAAAAAAATATGGAAGCAATATGCTTCCATATTTTTCTTGGTATCGATTAGGCATCAAAAGTAAATCATTATTATGCGTAATTCGTTTATTGCTGTAAGTAAATTATTGATACAACAATAGACCAAACCTCGCATTCTAAATTTCTGCCCGTATATTTATAACTTAACTTTTGTCTTTAACGAATTGAATCCAATTCTGAAAATCAGAAATAGTAATGTATTTAGTGGCTACCCCCTTTGGTGCAAATGAGTATTCTTTATCCTTTAATAGGTTATACAACGAATTATCTGAATCACGAATTACATATAAGCAATCTGAAATCCTAATTCTTTCACCAATGTATTTACACCATTGACCTGCTGATTTTCCAATTCGACTAATTATAATATCACCGCTCTCCACAAATATTGGATTATCAGTTGATGATAGAGCATACCTAACAGAAGGTTTCCAAGGATGATTTGGCTTTGCCGTATGTAAGACTGGAATTTTACCTTGATCATTAAAAAACTGACTTGAAATATTGCCTCGTTTTATTTCAATGTCTCTAATATGCTCATTGCCAGATGAAGAAATATCATTCCAAATTCCAGATTCTATTTGGGATTTGGGAATAATGGTAGGTGAATTTTGTATAACAAACATATTATTATTAGATTCTACATAGTACCTTTTGGTTACTTTAGCTTTAACATTTGACTTTTTTATTATTAAAGCACATGTACTGATATGAGCATTCCCAAAAGCATCATCAGGTAGATGAACAATTTTTTGTAAATAGAACTTATTTGCTATATAGCATTTAAGTTTTTTATAATTTTGTCCATTTATAAATGTGCTTGGCATAATTATTAAGAGAGTTCCATTTTCACAAAGGATATTTAAGTTGGCTAGTAGCATTTCTATTTCAAGTCTTGATGTGCTAAAAGGAAAACCAAGCTTAGAATATAATTTAGGATATCTATTTATTTCATTTATATGATCAAATGGAGGATTAGCTAAAACCATAGAATATTCATTGGGATGATTCATTGAAAAATATCTGCCATCCTGCTCAGCAAATATAATATCACTACAAGTTGTTGGATTAACATCCACGCCTGTATAAATTGCCGTTTTCCATTTTTCTTTTGCTGCATGTAAAAGATTACAACTTCCACAACAAATATCAACAACGTTTTTTGGGGGGGTTACCCTCAATTGGTGTATTAATAATTTAGCTATCTCTGGCGGGGTATAGTATTTACTATAATCCAAGGAAACACCTCCTCAATATATCTTTATAAATGAAGTTAAATGATATACCTTAATGGTTGCAATACCCATAGCACGATGTTCATTTTCTGTCACATAGTCGTATAATATTTTGGCATGAGGGTGAATGTTTGCAAACAGGGCACATGCCAATGAATGGGGTCGTGTTCCAAGTGGTACAAGAATAATTTCCTTGTTTTGGGGAACCATTTCATTCAACAAATCAACGGCTTCGAAAACACTATCTGAAAGACATTTCCTTATAGAAATATCTTCAAATCCATTAATAATCTCCATACTATTCCAAATGGTAGTTCGATACCAGTTTGGTGCATCGGTTGGAAAAGGAACAATTGGAACAATATTTTGTATATTGCTTTCTGACTCCACAATATTTTTCAATCTAATTCCATCAAAGCCAATGAAAGCATATAATAGCGGAGAAGTTGTAATTCTTTTTGCAAATCCAGGAACCACTGAAACAGGTGAAACTTGATCGCATAGATTGAACCCGATATCTCCTGTTTGCTGAATATACTTTTCAGGCCTAATATATGTCGCAAAGAATAATTTGGGACATATATCATTAACTATAATTTTGGCAAGATACATAACTAAGACATTATCTAAGCTGGATAAATCAAGAATAACAACTTTGGAGTTCAGATGTAATTTTTTTAACCATGTTAGCAACCTGAAACGTAAATTGACGACATTTTTGTTTTCAGTACCATCTGGGCTGTAATATATTACATCCATATCTCCAATTTGATCATTGGGCTTATTTAATAAAATTACTTCTCGGTTTTGGGATTTCCAAATATCTGAGAAAAAAAAGCTTCTTTCCTCTTGGGTAGGCCATCCAGCTATTAAAACGGTTTCTTGTGAGTCTAAGAAGCTCTTTAAGTCTTGGTAATCATATTCTTCTCTAATCATACATTACCTCCTTGAGGTATTTCAAACAAAGACATTTGCCATTTCATCTCTTCGCTGCCATCTTCCCCCATTTTTTCTTTAAAAAACGCTTGAAAACCCTTTTTAGCTTCCGATTCGCTTCCACTCATGAGTTTTCTTAATACATCTATATTAATCAAAATTTTTCTTTGATTCCTATATGATATACCAAAATATGGAGCATATATTCTATTGATATAATAATCAACTGTTTCGGGGGAGAGTTTAGAACTTTTTCTTTTTGTAGGTTCTCCTTCCTGCAAAACATTCCACATTATAGCAGAAGAAATCAGCTTTTTTTCTTGTTCAGACAGTGATAAATCTTTCGTAAAGAAATGATTAGGTTCTGGTTCACCCAATGTTGATGTTTCATCGATATGAAGCTTATAGAATATTTTACCTAAATACTGCACAAAGATTCTTAAATTTTTACCATAAGGTTCATAACCTGCAATATCTATAATTTTATATTCGCTTACATATCTTGCAGCAATTGTTTGCTCTTCGGGTGTTATTGGTCTGTCCCAATTAAAATTGTTATTAATAGCTACAGAAAAAGCTTGTTCACACAATTCCAGAAAATACCTTACTATGTTAGATGACAAAGCTAAGAATGCATCAAATCCAAAATACATTTTATCTCTCTTTGCTTCTTTACAAAGGAGATATATAGCTCCATTTTTTCTGTTGTGAAGCCAATCAGAATATCTATTAGAATTATTTAAACACTCATGGAATAAATCGAGTATTTTAGGTGTATAAGAGGTTCTTTTACACAAGAGAGCATAATGAATTCTTGAATTTAATGGACTTGTTTCGTCGCACAAAGATATAATGCACTGATTAATTTCTGCTTCAGAAAGCCCTTCTTCCTTGCCGCGTTCTTGAATAAGATTACGTAACTTAGTTTTATGAGGAAATGTATTAATCCTGGTTATTTCCTCTTCTATTGAATAATTAGACAGGTAATATTCAATTGATTCTTCTGCTTTTAGCGGAATTTTACCTTCTTCTTTCCCAGTCTGGATACGTTTCTTACATATTTGTTTTACAATATCAGAATAACTTATTTCATTACTATTGCCAATACCTAATACTATTTCTTCAAAATCATGAGGGGCCTCAATGGTTTCAGTCTGTGAGATAGTTTGGCTTGTTTTCATTCCGTGTGGTCTAAGGCCAATATTGTATACAACAGGGAGAGCACTATGCTTTATCAAGGTGTTTATTATCTTTTGCTGATATTCTTGCAAGGTTTCATATTCGTCAATAAAGATTTTAAAAAGAAGCTGAGATTTTAATAATAAACTTAAAGAAACACATATGTCATTAATTATTCTATGGGCTGTAACGTATCTGATTTGCGGTCTAGTTTCTATACCATTTATGACATCTTCAATGCAATCCAAGTATCTGTTGGTTTCATCATAAAAGTCTTCAAAATCTGATACTGGAGTTTTGGGATCAAAACGTTTTGAAATATTATAATAAAACAGTACTTCTTGTTTAAGATCAATATTAACATAAGGTTTAATTTCTTTTAAAAAAAGCAAAATGTCTTGTAAAATGCATATACTAAAATATGTTTCAAACAGTTTATGCCATTTTACATCATCTTCATTACACATTGCTGATACAAAAGAAGTATCTACTCGATAATATATACCAATAAACCCTTCCTCGTTTAATATATCAGACAAAGGTTTTTCTTCGTTTGATAGTTTTGATAAAATTTGACGCCAAGAATTGCATTGGAAAAACATGGTTTTTCCACTTCCTCTTCCACCCTCAACAACTATTGGCTTGCAGGTGTTATCAAGTTTAGAAAAAGGTACATAGTACTTCCACAATTCTTTCATTTGCTCTGTTCTATTTGCCTTAAACGGATTGTAGGTGTTATGCATTAGAGCTCTTCCTCCTCATAAGCGGTTTCCAATCAGAATTTTCTTTCCAAAACATAGGTAATGACCAATTGGGAATGGTACGATGCATTATAATTGCTAAATTTAGATTATTGTAACCAGAAATGCTAAAGCTATTATTTTCCGCAAATGTATTAAAATATACTAACGCTTCATTTTTTTCTTGTATATTATCCCATACATAGGATTCGTCATCAAACACTTGGAGCGTTTGGGCGAACTTCTTAACACATATGATAGTTAGATCATTATATTCATTCTGTAAGTCACTTATGCTATCTTTTAAACCAAAAAGGGAAAGATAATATGCTTTTATGTTCATGTCTTTACAGAATTGTCGCAAAGTACGACCATCACTTACTGTAGTAAATTTCCAAAACTTTCTTAACTGATTCCCACTCCCAACACAATCATCTATAATAACTAAATTTTTAACATCATTTTTGTGTACATAGGACAGTAAATCGTTGGGAAATATAGACTGATGGGTAGAAACAAAATTATTTTGAACACATAATCTTAAAATATAATTTGAACTTTCAAAGGGAGCATCACTATCTAAAAGAGGAATAAAACAAGTCTTTTCCAAATTAGTATGATATTCTTGAGAAAGCGTTTGTTGACTCAAAGAAAAATTTGCAGTAACCTGCATATTTAATAATTCTTTATAGAATAGTTTGTCTTTTATTCCCTCTCTAAGTGCATTAATAATATCACTTTCAGAATAGTAAATAATATTAGTCAATAGTTTATAAATGTAATAATACTCCTTAGAATTTGCAGGTTCAAAATTAGCTACCCAGTTATCAATCTCAAGTTTTGTAAGTCCTGACCATTGCTGTTGATGTAGCATAAAGGAAATAAATATTTTACACTTGCTAATAAATAATTCAATTTCCGAATCTGTCATTTTACGCCATCCTTTTTTTTATAAGCTTAAAATACCGTGATTGCTTTTTTGACATTTTTAATAAGATATTTTCATTATACACCTTTTTTCTTAAAAAATCAATACCCAATACCATATTAATAAAAATATTATTATGTTTGTTTGTGATTTTTTGTGCCAAAATTAGGTACAATTACAAAAATTCACCGTTATCTTTATAGTTATTTTTCACTATTTGGGGCACCCCTATTTGAGATGCCCCTTTGGTTATACCACTTTATATGACTTTAACTAAAATATTTGCCTTGATATGCATACTTCAACCCACTTACTTCAAACTTATGCTCTAAGCTATCTATTGCGATCCTCCTCATTATTGCAATTTAAAGTTTGTTTTTATCGATATTATAACCTGCCGCTTTTAATTCATCAGCAAGTGCAAACCGCCAACTCCCATTAGAATTATCATATGGTTTGTATAATATACCAGCTATATCAGATGGAAGTTCTATTTCTTCATTATTAGAAACATCATAAAGAGCAAGAACATTCTTACGTCCCAATCTACCAATAAAATACCCTAATTCAAGTATTACATTTTGACGTGCTCTAAATGGCTTTTCTTTTACAATTCCAACCTTATCATCTGGTGAAATTAATACAATTGCAAAACTTGATTTTCCAGCTTCGTCCTCAAATTTTTCTATGATTGTACGATTTCGATCTGGCTGTTCATGTAAAATTATCGGTTCTAGTCCTAGCTGTCCCAATACCATTGAAACAGCTAATTTCATTTCATCTTTATGACCATGTACAATAAAGACTTTATTATTTTTCGTTCTATTGTCATGCTTATCATGCTTAAATTCTTTCCGGTTTGTGCTTTTCAGCAACAATTCAATATTTTCTAAGAGGTTTTCTTTTAACACAATCATCATAGTATCGTTATTTGTGTCTATTGGTTGTGATTCTATCCAGTTAAGTAGAATTTGAAATGATTCATATGCATCTTTTTTGCCTTGCAATTGAACATCAACAGAAATATAAGTTAAGAGTTGCTTAATAATTAATATTGCCATTTCTATATTTTCTTTACTTGCATAATTCCCTAATTTCGATATTTTCACTTTAAACTCAGCTAACTGTTGTTTGTTTTTATTAGTCATAATTAAATTCCTCGTATTTCGTTTACTATTATATTTGCAAGTTGTATTTTCTTTATCACATACGTAATAAAATTTCCAACGTTTTAACAGGTAATTATACAATTATCTTACACAATCAACGCATTTACTACTATTATATTTTATCACAATTCATAATAAATGTCAATATATTTTGACGCAAATTTTGACTTTATATATTAAATTAAATATGCTAAACATTAAGGTAAAGATCATCTATTGAAGGAAGATTTTGCATTTCGTATACTCTTAATTTACTTTTAACCACCAAATATGCGAATCAAATTGCTTGCCATAATTCAAATCTCATCCGCATTATTCAGCATAATAACAGCATCGTATATATAAAACACTCACTTTCTAATCACTCTATAACATTCTTGATGTCTTGATAGTTAAAAAGAATAACGCAAAAATCCCGGAAGAGCTGCAATATGCCTTGCTTCCGGGATTTTTTACATATTAAGAAATAAAGCGTTGCAAGCGAACAAAACGATGATCCGCTTTACAAACTTACGCAAACAACTCCCCTGCCGTATCCTTATAATACTCCGCCTGAGCCGTCCACAGCTCCTTGTAAACGCCGCCCTTGCCGATAAGCTCATCGTGCGAACCGCGCTCGGCAATTCGTCCATTGTCCATAACGGTTATCTCGTCGCAGAAGCGACAGGACGACAGGCGGTGGGAGATGTAGATAGCCGTGCGCGTTCCCACGATACCGTTGAATTTGGTGTAAATATCGTGCTCGGAAATCGGGTCAAGCGCGGCTGTCGGCTCATCAAGCACGATAAACGGCGAGCCTTTGTAAATCGCCCGCGCAAGGCAGAGCTTCTGCGCTTCGCCGCCGGAGATCTCAACGCCGTGTTCGTCAAAGTCCTTGTAAAGACAGGTTTCTATGCCGTTTTCCATAGCTTCAAGCCGCTCGCCTAAACCTGCACGAATAACGCAGTCGGTCACGCGCTCTGCGTCATATTCCGTATCGGCAGCGACATTCTCCGCAAGACTGAACGCAAACAGCTTACTGTCCTGAAACACCACCGAGAACAGCGCCATATAGTCCTCGTAGCTGTATTTTCTGATGTCGATTCCGTTGAGCGTAATTTCGCCCTCGGTGGGGTCGTACAGTCTGCAAAGCAGCTTCACAAGCGTGGATTTTCCGCAGCCGTTCTTGCCAACAAGAGCCATTTTCTCGCCTATTCGCCATTTGAGATTCACGTCTTTCAGCACATGATCCTCACTGTCTGGGTACTTAAACCAGACGTGCCTGAACTCAAATTCGTACTCGTTATCGTCACGCTTTTCCGTGGGTATCGTGCCTTTGTATTTTTCGTCGGGAATGTCAAGGAAATCGAAATACTGCTTGCAGAATGTCGGCGTTATTTTAAGCAGTCCCATTCCATCGGAAATCTCCGAAACGCCTGCGGATATCTCATTAAAATATCCCACAAATGCGATAATTTCACCCGGAGTCAGCATTCCGCTCATAGCTCTCAGTACCGCAAAACCGTACATAATTATTTCGGTAAGAATATCTATAAACTGGATCATGAAATTCGGAAGCATAGCCTGTTTATAGCCGCGAAACCAGCCGTCCGAGTCTGTTTTCTGCGCCCTGTCCAGCTCCTTTTCGATAAGACCCTGCTGTGAATAAATTCTTATTTCTTTGCCGTTGCGGTAATTATTAAGCACATAGCGATTGAAAAAGTTTCCCGCACGCTGAGCCATAGTTACTTTTTTATCGTTATGTATTTTCTCAAACCCGATTATTGCTTTTGGGTTTATTACCAGAGATTTTATAAGCTCCAGAGCAGCCGTAATCGCCGCCACTGCAATAAATCCCCAGAACGACTGCACAAATCCCATAAAGCCTGACGTTTCGGTCGGCTCTCTGAATATTGTCGGGATAATAAGAACAGCGCCAGAAACCACTCTGAAAATACCGCCGACAGTGTTCCTAAAATAATTGCAGAGCGCTTCTATTCCCGCGCTGCGGTTTTCAGGCTGACGCCGTGCGTTTGCATACCTGTTCTGCATATCTGTGCTTTCAAGGTGGACATAATCCATCGTCATGACCTTTTGCCAGAGATTTTTCTGCATATTCGTGGTTTTCTTGAAGCTGTGAGAATTACTGCGCCTGAAAAGAAATCTTTGCACCACGGAAAGCAAAGCCTGAACGCCGACAACTATCGCCGCATAGATAAGCAGAGTATCAACAGGCTTCGCACCTGCAATTCCGTCGATGACAAGCGCAGCCAGAAAAATCGAAAAAATATCGCCCGAAAGGTCAACGCAATATTTTATCGTATCTCTCGCAATATAGCCCCTGTCCGCCTTGTTGACAGCCTTTAGCGTGCGCCGTATTATCTCCCGTTTTTCCTTTGGTGTTAGGAGCTTTTCGTTATTGTCACTCATTCATCTGCACCTCCTCGTCATTGTAATAGCTGCTTTGAAGCTCGAAAAGCTCGGCATATTTACCGTTTTGAGCCATAAGCTCCGCATGAGTTCCGCACTCGGCTATTCCGCCGTTTTCTATTAGAATTATCCTGTCGCAAAAGCGTGTTGAAGCAAGTCTGTGAGAGATAAACACGCTTGATTTTCCCCTTGAAAAATCGGCGTAATTAAGATACATTTTCTGCTCTGCGATAGGGTCCAGCGCCGCCGTCGGTTCGTCGAGCAGCAGTACGGGCGCATTTTTGTATAACGCCCTCGCAAGTGCGAGCTTCTGCGTTTCTCCGCCCGAAAACTCGACTGCGTTCTCAAAAACAGATTTTACAAGCCGAGTGTTTTCTTTTTCGGGCAGGCTCATTACCTTTTCGTAGATACCCGATTTTTTAAGGCAGTCATAAACCTTTTCCGTATCTATTTTTTCAGCTTCAGCACCCGAAACATTTTCCGCAATAGTCACAGGCAGCACTGATATATCCTGAAAAATCGCGCCGAACAGTCTGAAATATTCATCTCTGTTGTAGCTGTTCACAGGCTTGCCGTTCAGTAATATTTCGCCCTCGGTAGGGTCGTAAAGCCCACACATGAGCTTTATGAGCGTTGTTTTTCCTGCGCCGTTAAGTCCCACAAGCGCAAGCCTTTCACCCTTGTGCAGGGTGAATGAGATATTCTGTATAGTGGCGTTTTCAGCGCCGCCGTATTTGTAGCTTACATTTCTGAACTCTATCTCGCATTCTCCGAGCGGCAACTTTTCGCCAGTTCCGTGATTTGTTTTATCCTTGATATCAAGGTATTCCCTCGCAAACGAAATGTTTTCCGAAAGCCAGTTAAAGCCCGAAGCCTTGTCGAAAACCTCTCTTACCGCCCAGCCGAAATCGGATATAGAATTAAAATACAGCACAAAATCACCCGCGCCGATATCCCCGTTCACGACCATATAGATAACGCAGGCATAGGCGGCAAAGTTTGATAAATACACCATCAGCACACGGGCAAGGTCGTGCCTGAACATCCATTCGTCCTGCTGCTCAAACCAGTTAAGGCGGTTGCCGAACGACCTTGCAAACAGCTTTTTAAACCACTTTTCAATGCCGTAAACACGCACGTCCTTTGCGGCTGAAAAATCACTTCCCGCGTCGCTGATGTAATTAAGCTCGCGGACATATTTCTGCCAGTTATCCGTCATATTCCATATCCACTGCATTTTGTGTCGCTCGATGTAGTAGCTCGCTATTGCAGGAACGCCGACAATAAGCAGCATAACTGGGCTAAGCATTGAAAGTATTCCGCCGTAAGCCAAAATGCGCAAAACCGCAGACAGAAATTCCTGCATTGTGTGCAGGGTCTGATACGATATATAATCAGAGCCTGCCCACGCCTTTTGTATAGCGTTGCCGTTATCGCAGCTTTCGTTATTTTCATAGTCCGTGGACATATTCTTGCGTATGATCTTACGGGTCATATGGCAGGCAAATTTATAGTTCCCATAAAACCCGCAATAATCGCTTGCTTCGTTCCAGATATATCTTGATATCCGCTTTCCGAAAATAAGCAAAAGGCATATCACCGCAAGATGAACTCTTGACGACGTTCCCAAAGCAAGCTCAACAACATATTTGCCCGTAAAGCTAGTGAAAAGCAATTCTGCGACAGAAGCAACCACGCACATAAGCAGCACCACAAGCATAAAGGGCTGGCTTTTCCATATTTCCGAGAGTATGTACCGCATATTCTGGGTGGTTTTATATTTATGCTTGCTTTGCTCCTTACGGTGCTTCTCGCTGTCCTGCTTTCGTTTTTCCTTTGTGTATTTCGTGATTTTTACCATATTCTCACCTCCCTTAAAGCATAACATAAAAACGACCGCCCGTGTTGATTTCTGCACGAACGGTCGAAATACTGCATGAATGGTACGACTAACCGCAAAGCGGCACCATTATCTCGGTCGCAAATACGCCCTCCTCGTTCTGCCGATTGACATAACCGCCGTATTTTTTCGCAACTCTGTCAATTCTGAAAATGCCATAGCCGTGTTCGCCGTCAGACTGCTTTGTGGAGAGGTAGTGTCCTGCAATTTTCTTCACATCTCCTGCGCTGTTCTGTACCGACATATAAAGCTGATTTTTCAGACACCCGATATAGATACGCATAAATCGGTCGCTTTCGGGTAGTTTTGCGCAGGCCTCCGCTGCGTTATCAAGGAGATTGCCAAGCACGGCGCAAAGCTCCACGTCGGAAAGCGGAATGTTGTTCGGGATATTCGCCTTGACGTTTATTCTGATATTCAGCTTTTCCGCGACGGACAGCTTGCTGTTAAGTATTGCGTCCGCCATAACATTGCCCGTTTTTATGACGGTATCGACCGTGGTCAGGTCGTCTGCAAGGCTGTCAAGATAGCCCTCAAGCTCGGCGTAATTGCCCTGAGCAAGCTGTATCTTCATGTTCTGAATGTGGTTACGGTAATCGTGCCGCCAGCCCCTGACCTGCTTGTACATATTCTGTATTTCACGAACCTGCTTTTCGATAAGCTCGCTCTGGAAACGCTCTATGCGGCGGTCTATCATGTTGTAGAGGGTGCGGCGGAGCAGGAATACGGCTAAAAACGCCAAAGTTAGCAGAACCGCACACACTAACGCTATTATCAGAATTTTCATTTCAACCGTCCTTTTCGCTGTGGGTGTAGAACTCTATAAACCGCCTGTTGACTTCGCTGTAAAGCCGCCTTGAGAGCGGTATTTCCTCGCCACTGTCAAGAATCAGGGCTGTCCTTGCGATGGTTCTGATATACCGCAGATTTACAATGTACGAGCGGTGAGGACTCACAAACCCATTCACCTGCATTGCGGAGAATTTGCTTATGCTCATTGTGCAGTCTATTATCGTATCGTCTGATAAGTGCAAGGCTGTTTTTCTGCCGAAAGCCTCAATATAGGTTATTCTGTCGGCTGAAATATGGGTCGCTCCGTCGGCAGTTTCAATAAGCAGCTCGTCTGCTTTGACGGAACGTTTCTCTACATATTTATCGAGAACGGCGAACAGCTTTTGCTTAGCTACAGGTTTCAGCAAGTAGTGCAGGGCTTCCACGTCATACCCCTCGGCAATGTAATCGGAATACCCCGTAATGAACACTATCGGGAGCATATCGCCATTGGAACGCAGGCGCTTGGCTAACTCCATTCCGTTGATTCCGCGCATTTCAATGTCGAGAAGCAGCAGGTCGCAGGGAGTATCCTCATAGCCGAAAAGGAACTGCTCTGCACTTTCGTATTCGGCAACGTCCACAGCAAATGATTTGTCTGCCGCCCACTGATGCAGTGCCTTGCGAAGATACGCTATCTGCTCAATATCATCGTCGCAAATGACTATCAGCACAGAAACACCTCCTTTTTTACTATGTCAATTATATCATCAAGACGGTCTTGTGTCAATATAATAATATTGTGACTATAATTATCTTTTAGCCCTGCTCTAAAAAAGCTGCCGAATAAATTCTTGAACTGATTTCATTTTAAACCATATTCTTAAATAATGCGGCAGTCAAAAATTACAAGATGTATTTCAATTTAATTATTACTTTTGAAAAACACTCTTTACCCACCCCTCAACAAACCGCAGCTGTTCGTCAACTGAAGTGGGCTTCTCCCCATTCATACTCATCGATGCGACAATCGCCCGGGCAAAGTACTCATCGACCCTACCCCAATCCTGGCAGATGTCATAGAGTACTCTGCAAATGCACAACATAGCCACTGCTGACGACTTAGAACTCAGTTGAGCGTATTCTTTAATATCCTTGATTTCACGAATATTAGGTATAACAACCTCCAGTTCATCACGGATATATCTCCTGATAATGTCCTGTTCCCCGACCAGAGTATCCTGCGTAAGAGCTTTTTCAAGCAGCGCCCGGATAGCCTGAGATTTTGAAATATGATGGTTCAGAGAGTACTTTTCTATTTCCTCGCACATTTTTGGAGTCATTGTTACTGACTGCTTTATATTTTCATTCATGTCTGCTGCTCCTTTCTGGTGCGACACGGTGTCGCACCTCAACGATCATTTGTCTGAGTGCAATCTCCGCTCAACCACGCGTGAGCTTCCATAGAATAATCCTCAAACGACCGTTCCTGCTCCTTTGTCACTTTTGCCGCCAGCCTGAATGCATTTGCTAATATCTGTTCAGGCTCAATTTCATTAATGTACGAATCAGCCAGCACATGAACTCCTGCCATAAGCGCTGCTGCGGAATTTCTCACGCACTTCGCCTGCATTTTTATGATTCGTTCCATATATGGCTTTATATCTGCGGCTAGTTCGGACTTTATGTAGTTTCGAATAACCTCCTGCTCACTGGTATAGCTGTCCATATTCAAACCCTTCTCAACAAAACGGCGGATAGCTTCCGACCCGGAAATGTAATTTCGTTTTGCATATCTGGTCAATGCTCCCGCTGTTTCTTTTGAGAGCATCACCGACCGTTCTACTTTTTCAGCCATTTTGAACTCCTCTCGGCTATAAATCGCGTCCACTGATTTTAGTGCGGGGGCACTCCGGTTTCACCACTCGCAACGCCTTTGGCGGTGCGGTGTATCGTAGATGGGTTCACCCATCTATTCCTGCCGTAAAAACATAATCTGAATATCTCCGGCTTTTATGCCATCTTTTGGAGCATATTAGATGCCGAAAAAAACATTTTATTTTTTAGGGGAATACCACCCACGCTCTGGCTTAATGTTCCAAATGTACCTAACGCACCATATAATTTGTTTCATTTGGCGCATTTGGAACGCTGAAATATCCGTCTATTTTCACAGCAGTAAAATAGTCGTGTTCCATATGAACCAAATGCTCCAAAATAATATTGGTGCATTTGGTTCATTGCTGCGTTGTAAATACCTTTGGATTGACCTCATAAGACTTAGATGGCTTTCTTCCCGACCCTCTATATTCTGTTGGAATTTCACGCAGCCAGCCAAGTTCAGACAGCTTTTCTATTGGATGAATAAGTTCCTCATTGCGGCTGAATTTCCTACAGATATGCAACAGCTCCCGCCCACTTACTCTGGACTGTCGGTATTCTCGCAGCTTATTCAATACATATTCCGCTTCGGATACCGAACTGTCACTTCCGATGCTGTAAGCCCTGACTGCACACATCTTAAAGTAATTTGCAATCTCTATTGCAGCTCTTATGGCGGCAGAGCCTATTTTCCGTGCTTTGGGGTCAACACCAGCGTCTAAATAAATCATGCAATGAATAAGAGCACTTAGTCGTAATATAAGACCATGAAATTTCCCACCCCAGTCAAGGCATTCCGGAAAATCAATTTTTAGATGCGGTTCTATTATTGTATCATAAAATCCAGCATAAAACCGTATTGCTTCATCGTCCAGATACAAAATAGTTTCTCCACTGCAATTCAACTTGTACTTTAAAGCCATGTCAACAAATGCAGAATACCTTGTCACAACTTCAGGATTAACGGGAGGTGTGACATATTTTCGCTCTCCTACACGGCTCTTAGGGAAAACATACAGCATACGCGCAGTCATACCACTATTCCGGAATGCGTTATCGCCCATAAGGTCACTCAAAATATACGGCTGACTGCACAAGCAAAGCGATAGATATGGTCTTTCAAGGGAAATTGAACAGCCGCTGCACCTGTCTTTCCGATAGCTCTCACCGCCCCAGCACTTCAAAAGCAAATCAAGATTCGGCACACCATTTGAATACCTGCCGGTATAATTCTTCAACATTCCAGCTTCATCGGACAACATGAGCAGGCTTTTGTTCACATCAAGCAGCTCTGCCAACGCCTCAGGAGTTGCATCGTCAATCGTTATCCGGACTGGCTTTTTCTTTTTCAGCAATTCTATTTCTTCACGGAGACCTGCAAGTTCTTCCGGATCGGATCTGCTTTTTCTTTTCTGCTCTAATTCAGCTTCCAAAAGCCGGCATTTTTCATCTGCTGCAAATAATTCATGCTGATTTTTATCATTTATTACTTTACAGAAGCTATCAAAAGGTTCCCTTATATATCGCATTACAGGTGATTTTCTCTCTGCCGGCTCAGCTATAATCAGAACATATAAATTAAGAGGTTCCTGATGTCCAGGCTTTCCCTCGACTTTGTAAACTCCCGAAAAACAAAATGAACAAGCCGCTAATAATGCCGCCGAAGCCATAGCAGGATCCGTTGATGTGGAAGTCGAAATTCCTTCTGCCATAGCCCGTGCGAACTCCGGAAGGCACCTAACCGGAAATGGTGGAATTGCTATTCTCTCTGAGTTTGGCTGAACAGGGTTATCCCATCTGGATTTTTCATTCATACAGCATCACCATTTATTTCATGCCTTTACTCTCTATATAAAGCTTGGTAAGTGACTGTACAAGCCTGTCCATAGCTGGGCTGTTAAGCAGTTCCTCAACACTTCCTGTTATTATTCTGGGTGGCGGTAAACTGACATTATTTTCAGAGAGCATCTCATTATATATCTTTTTCCCGTCCTCAATTGCTGATTGCGTTTTAATCACCACTAAAAAACATCTCCTTATTTCATTTACAGTTCAGTTGCTTTTAAGCAACCAAGACAATGATACATTATTCTTTTATATTTGTCAATATATTTTTTCACTCAATTTGAGTTTTCATAAATTTTTCACATAACATTACACTTGACAAATATTTATTTTGTTGCTATAATGTAATCACATAATGAAAGGAAAGATTAGAATGGCAGTTTTTAAAGAACGATTTGCAGAAGCAATGAAGATGAAAAATATCCGTCAAACGCAGGTTTCAACAGATACCGGGATACCCAAAAGTACACTGAGCAGATATCTGAAAGGAAGTTATGAACCTAAAACAGATAATTTGCATACTCTGGCAGCGTATTTCGGTGTGACCGAAGCATGGCTCACCGGGCATAATAACGACCCGACAAATCCAAGATACGAACTGGTTCCTGAGGAAGAAAAAAGGGAGAAAACTCTTCCGTTCTCCAGCCTTTTCGACCTGCTCCTCGCTAAAACTGATATCTACAAGCGTATACCACCGGCTGTCGCTGCAAAAATACCAGCAGAGTATATCGAATGCTATCCAGACAGCATACAGGACGCATTTGCCAAATGGTATATCAGTGGAATGAGAACAGACGGAGCAATATTTCTGATTTTCAGTGAGAAGCACAACATCTTAAACATGCTGAAAATCTTCGCACATTTTCTCAATAAACCTATTGAAGAAATAGTAACCTCTTCTGGAGTTAAATCAGACTTTATAGAACGTGTCAATTCGCGGGAGGAAGATGACATAAAACTTTATGAGCTATCTTTTATTTCCGGATATCTTGGCATACGCATGAATTGTCTGATCAGTCCGGTAATAAATCAATTCTTTATACAAGGATTTCATCGTCATGTCAGTCAGGAAACTTCACTGCATAAGAGATTTTTAGAATTGGTCGAATTACAGAAGCATTCAAATTTTATTATAAGTTATGAAGAAATGCTCAAAATTGCAGCTGAACTCAGCATTTCGTTAAGTGAAATAATTGATTTCGATTACTTTCTTTTGACCAACACTAAATATCCGCCTGCCGCAGATGAACAGACACTTTTGAAAAACTATCGCTTGCTGAACCAAGATGGTAAGAGTAAATCACAAGATTACGTTCAGGATCTGACAGACAACAAAAAGTATTTAAGAGGTGACTGATATGAATAAAAGAGCAGCGATTTATGCCAGATATTCCTGTGACAAGCAGTCAGAACAGTCCATTGAAGGTCAGATTCACGTTATAAAAGAATTTGCAGCCAAAAATGGGTATACAATAGTCAACAGCTATATTGACCGCGCAAAATCGGCGAAAACCGCAAATCGACCGCAGTTCCTTCAGATGATTTCTGACAGCGCAAAAGGTCTTTTTGATTTTGTGCTTGTTTACAAACTCGACCGATTCAGCCGTAATCGCTACGACAGCGCATTCTATAAGCACAAGCTGAAACAGAACGGCGTTCAGGTTATATCCGCAACCGAATGCCTTTCGGATAATCCGGAAAGCATTATAACCGAAGCAATGCTTGAGGCTATGGCGGAGTTCTACTCTGCGGAGCTTGGTCAGAAAACAAAGCGTGGAATGAGAGAATCCGCACTGAAATGTATGTCCACAGGCTCAAAACCTCCGCTTGGCTACAAATGGGGAGCAGATAAGCACCTTGAAATTGATGAAGCCACAGCAGATATACCGCGTATTGCCTTTTCCATGTACGCAGATGGTAAGGGAAAGCAGGCTATTACGGATGAGCTCAACCGCCGCGGTTTCCGCACCAGAACAGGCAGAGAGTTCAAGGTAAATTCGCTTGACAATATGCTGACTAACCCGAAATATATAGGTACATTTACCTACGGAACGGATATTTCCATTGAAAACGGCTGTCCCGCACTTATAAGCCATGACATTTATGACAAAGTACAGGAACTCCTCAAGCACACAAAAAAAGCCCCAGCAAGAGCCAAGGCAAAAGTTGAATATTATCTCGCAGGGCGGCTTAAATGCGGTATCTGCGGGGAGAGTATGATTGCAGTGGGCGGAACCTCACAAAATGGAACGCAGCACCACTATTATCGCTGCAAGTGCCGTGGAAAAGGGTGCAACAAGAAGTCGGAAAGGAAAGATTTCCTTGAATGGTACATAACTGAACAGGTTCTTGCTCTGCTCAACATGGAAGAACACAAGGAGCGCCTGGCTGAAAAAATCATTGCCGCCTACAAATCCGGCATGGAAACCAATAAAACAGAAGAATACAAACGCCAGATTCAGATTACAGAAACCAAGCTTAACAACGTCCTCGACCTGCTCATAGAAAAGAAGTCGGATTCGCTAATGAAAAAACTTGACGAGTTAGAACTTCGCAAATCCGAATTAGAGGAGCAGCTTCGTTCAGCAGAACTTGCGCAGGCACACATACCTACAAAATGTGAGATCATAGAATGGTTCGATAGGCTCTCAAATGTGGACGGCTGTGAAAATTCTCTTCAGCGTCAAGTTATCCACACATTTGTGAAAGAGGTATTCCTATGGGACGACCATGCAGTTATTGTCCTCACTCTGAACAACACGCAGGAAACCGTCACATTCGAAGAGATACGGGAGTTCGAGCAGCTTTCAGATGAAACGCAAGAACCGCTCCCAGATGAATCTGAAAGCGGTTCTTGTAATATTAGGTTTGGCTCCCCCGACTGGACTTGAACCAGTGACACCCTGATTAACAGTCAGGTGCTACTACCGACTGAGCTACGGAGGAATATAGAAACACAGCAAGTTTTTGACTTGCTGTGTTTATTTAGGTGTCGGCGCCTATCTATCTTCCCGGACAGTTGCCCATCGAGTATTGTCGACGCA
>ERZ836877.1175-NODE-1175-length-40962-cov-21.840834_pt1 | contig 40962 bp, 35 predicted proteins | sample MGYA00519469_ERZ836877 | MGnify/ENA primary metagenome ERZ836877 (study PRJEB31850, sample SAMEA3708809) | human gut metagenome | biome: human gut; feature: human-associated habitat; material: faeces | place: China | collected 2014 ...
TTATGCAGCTGAATGTGACATTATTTAAGTATACGAATGAAATTCTTGGAGTATAAATTGCTTACAAGTAAATATTGATTAGTAAATGTTACGTCGGTACTCACATAGTATCGGCGCTTGTTTTTTATCTTAAAAGTGTCGCCAGAACAGCGACCATATAAAGATGTCATTCAATTATACTTATATTGTAACAAAGAAAGAGAGGTGCCGGAGTAATCCGGGGATTGGAGGCATATATGTACGGAGCGATTTTAGGAGATATTATTGGAAGCCCGTTTGAGTTTGACAGAGGTGATAAAACAAAGAACTTTGATTTGTTTAGTGAAGGCTGTTGCTTTACAGATGATTCTGTTATGACAATAGCAGTTGGAGAAGCTCTCCTGGCAGTCGAACCGGAAGCTGCAGTAAAGGAAATTGAAGATGCGGTAGCATCCAATATGCAGGATTGGGGAAAAAGATATCCACATGCAGGTTATGGTGGAAGCTTCAGACATTGGCTTAGAGAAAATAATCCGAAGCCATACGGAAGCTATGGAAATGGTTCAGCCATGAGAGTGTCAGCTGCAGGCTGGCTTTATGATTCAATTGAAAGAACAAGAGAGGTAGCAAGAGCGACAGCAAATGTGACACATAATCATCCGGAAGGTATAAAGGGTGCAGAAGCAACAGCAAGTGCAATATACATGGCAAGGAATGGCTCTTCAAAAGAAGAAATCAAAATAAAAAATGAATTGTTTTTTTGTCACGAAAAATGTATAATAATCGTGACAAATTTAAGGAGCGTGTTGTTATGGCAAGTGGAATTTATGCAGAAATCAAAAAGAGAATATTAGATGCCGAATATGGCGCAGTATTTGTGACATCAGATTTTACTGATATTGCAACAATTACAACAATACGAAAATGTTTAGGTAGACAGGTAGAAGAGAAAGCAATTCGAAGAATTATCGATGGAGTTTACGAAAAACCTGTATATAGCAATTTACTTAAGGAATATGTTCCTGCTAATCCGGAAAAAGTAGCCTATGCAATTGCAAGAGGATATCATTGGACAATAGCACCATGTGGAGATGTAGCGTTAAATAAACTGGGATTGTCAACGCAGGTTCCTGTTGTATGGTCCTATATAAGTGATGGTCCATATAGAAAATTTGCATGGGATAATGTTAATATCGAATTTAAGCATAGGACCAACCGTCAGATTTCATTTATGTCAGAGTCAACAACATTGGTAGTAGAGGCTATAAAAACACTTGGAAAAGAGCGAATTGATGAAGGTGTTATTAACAACTTGAAGAATAGAGTTCCTGAGGATAAAAGGAAACAGCTTCTTGAAGAGGCAACTGGCGTAAGTGAGTGGATATACGAAGTAATTAGAAAGGTGTGTTTAGAATAATATGAGAGAAGTTGCAAAGTTACCAGTAAAAGATAGGACTGAACTATTTCAGGCAACGGCAATAAAAATGGGAATGCTACCTAATGTAGTGGAAAAAGACTTTTGGGTATGCTTTATGCTAGACCACCTTTTTCATGATTGCCAATATAAAAAAGCTTTTGTATTTAAGGGTGGAACGAGTCTTTCGAAATCATATCATGTAATAGAGAGATTTTCAGAAGATATCGATCTAATTTTGGATTGGAGAAAAATAATTACTGATGAGGGAAATCCTTGGAGTGAAAGGTCAAAAACAAAGCAGGATCAATTCAATAAGCAAATTAATGCAGAGGCGGCAAAGTTTTATGAAAATGAATTTGTTCCAAAACTCAATAAAGAACTGGAGAAAAAACTAGGGGATGGAGAATGGGTAGAAGTTGATTCAGAAGATGAAATGGTTGTTAATTTCTATTATCCACAGATTTTTGAGAGTGAATATCTTCGTTCCTGCGTAAGATTGGAAATAGGTCCATTAGCTGAATGGATGCCATCACATGAGACTGTAGTAAGTCCTTTTGCAGCTGAGAAATATCCAGATGTATTTACACAGAAAGAGACAAGTGTTTTGACCATAGATGTAGAGCGTACATTTTGGGAGAAACTAACTATATTACATAAAATAGCAAATTTTCCAGAAGGAAAAGTGTTACCAGCAAGATATGCAAGACATTTATATGATGTTTATAATCTAGGTAATTCCTGGGTGAAAGAAAATGCTTTTGCAAGAAAAGAATTGCTTGAAAAGGATGTTGCATTTAAGCAGAAATTCTATTACGCAAAAAGTGCACATTATGAGACAGCAACATTAAATAGTATTGAGCTTATGCCAAGTGATGGTGTACTTGATGCATTAAAGGCAGATTATAATGCAATGAGGAATATGATATATGGGGAGATACCGGAATTTGAAGAAATATTAAATTATCTGAATGCATTGCAAGAAGAAGTGCATAAGCTTACTGTAAATTAGAAGGTTACAATAACTTGTCCGTTGTGTAACTTTGGTATTATGGCATGGCTTGAAGGAGAGATTGATGAGAATGGAGATCCAGTGAAAAAGAGTTCTAAGTAAAATTCAAGTTTAACAATAGAGAGGAATTATGATACGAGAAATTGAGAATAGAAGAAGTATAAGAAAATACAAGCCGGATCAGGTCTATTGTATTTCCTTCTATATCAACGGGAGTATATAGTTTCCCGGTTGAATTGGCAGCAAAGATTGCAATGCATACAGTTATTTTCGAAGGAAATAAATTTTCTATCGAGGAGGTTGTAGATTGGATCATAAAAAAGAGAGGGGTCTGCTTGAGTATCAGTATAATGCAGATGCATTTGAGGACGTGGGAGAGATTCTGCGTCCTTTTTTGTAGTTTAATTGCAATAAAGAACAAAGATTCGATGTGCGAGGGCAGACTTTGGGACTCGTAACATGCTAAGCTATAGCCATCATAAGAAACAAGCATTTAATTTACGAAAAACAGGAGGACAGGACAAAATGGAAAAATTTATTTACTGGATAAAGAGGACACTGCATCATTCAAAACACTGCAACAGCTTATGCATGCTGTGCAAGTATTATGATGAATGTAAAATCGACGGACCGGTATAATATCAGGAGGTAATACTTATGGCAATGTACGACTGGAACCACAACGGAAAAAATGACAGGCAGGACGATTATTTAGAGTATATGATTTATAAGGACTGCACTAATGATAATAATTCAAATACTAATCACAGTTCATATAACAGCGACTTAGCTTTTGGCGTGAATGTGTTCGTAGTAATTGCTGTAATAGCCATATTTGCATTTATTGGTAATGCTATGGAAGAGAGTACACCCAAATGCATAAAGCCGGGATGTAATAATGAACAGACCCAAAACAGCAGTTACTGCTACTTGCATAAGCCGTATTCAGGCGGATATACATCATCAGGAAGCAGCTCATCAGGAAACAGTTCATCAAGCAGTAGCTCATCTTATTCGGATAAATCATATAATAGCAGCTCAGGCTCTGCAGGTTCATCATCAAATGTATATGGTGATGACAATAGCGGAAGCTATTCAGGCGGATCAACAGGTAGTTCATCATATCACAGCAGCTCGAGTTATTATGATTCATATGATGAAGGATATGATGATATCTATATGAATGGTGACTATGATTATGACAGGTACGACAGTGATGATGGCTATGCGGCTGGTGTAGATGATGCAATGGATGAGGATTATGAAGAGTGGTAAAAAAGACAGGAGGACACGACAATGAAAGAAATGTATTTTACAATAGCAGGATGCAACCATTATTTCGGAAGTGACTTCATGAAAAAAGGCATGAAGGTCAAGCTGGTCAAGGAGCCGTACAATGAGTATGACGGCGAAGCAATACAGGTAAAGATAAAAGGACTTGGCAAGGTAGGCTACGTAGCCAACAGCCCATACACCGTGAAGGGTGAGTCAATGAGTGCAGGCAGAATGTATGACAAAATCGGTGGTAAGGCAAAAGGAAAGATTGTGTTTGTGACAGACGGCGGAGTGATTTGCAAAGTAATCAGTGATGGTAAGGACAAGCCGGTGATGATAGAGGAAGATAAAGTAAAAGATGAAAATCTCTAAAAAGACTGTATGACTCAAGTACTATGTGGTAAAATAATAAGCAGGACACTGAGGAGGTAAATATGAATTATCTGGTAATCGATTTGGAAATGTGCAGGGTAAAGAAGCTCTATAGAAAAACATATAAATACGCCAGTGAAATAATACAGATTGGCGCAGTTCTCTTAGATGAGGGATTTAACAGAATAGCCACAATGTGCGAGTATGTAAATCCTGAATACGGCGTGCTGGACAATTTCATAGAGAGCATGACAGGCATAAAAAACCGCGATATCAAACAGGCTCCGAAGCTGACAGAGGCACTTGATCATCTGACAGACTGGCTTGGAGACAGGGAGTACAAGGTCTATGCCTGGAGTGACTCTGACAGAACGCAGATACTGCGTGAGATAAAAGCAAAGAATATAGAGAGCGTAAAGATAGATGACTTTATGAAAGCAGACCGCTGGATTGATTACCAGGATGTGTTTAAGAAGCGATTTGATTTAGACAGATGCTACAGCTTGGAGGATGCACTTGAAAGTGCAGAGATAGAGCCAGAAGGCAGATTTCATGACGGACTGGACGATGCAGTAAATACCGGAGCATTGATAAAGAAGCTAGAGCTGAATCCGGAGTATGAGATTGCCAAGTATGCACTTCCGGAGTCGGACGAGCATCTGAGCTGTACTATTGGGGATTTGTTTGAGGGATTGCAGTTGAAGTTTGGGTAAGCCGGTTATGAGTAATGGCATGAATGTATAGCAGATTACAGGATGTGGGAGAGATTCCGCGTCCTTTTTTGTGTAGATGAATAGTACATATGTGTATGAACCTATTTTGGGGGAGTAGATTGATAAGTTATAAGCAAAGGATACTATAGAAGATTCTCTGTTAATGCAAGCGAAAAGAGAAAAATTGCTAATCTCTTCTCGCTTATACTAGCTTGCATAGTTACTATACAACTATATCAAACTGAAGCATCATGCCACCAAAATTGTCAATAAAATAGGCATATTGCTTTGGATGAGTTGCTTTCAGTTTTTGATAACGATTGGATTCTGGAGCTTCAAGGTGAACTCCGAACCCACAAAACATACAACCATTTCTTGTATAACCCATATTGTATAAATCTGGGATCTTAACATTATATTTTTCAATATATTCATTGATATCATTATCCGTCCAAAAAGAGAGTGGCTTACATTGGTTGTCTTTAAATTGATAAAAAACATTACAGCCATATTCAAGCCATGCTTTTTCACGTTGGTAACTTTCGGATGCTAGGATTCCTAATATAACACATTTCATTCCTAATTCTTTTGCTTTACGGCGAAGTGGCTCCTTTTTTAGCTTGTCACAACACTTATCAGAAATAGGTAATTCCATATATTTTTGATATTTCTTGAAGTTGCGCTCTATGTAATCAATAGAGTTTTGCTTGGTACGAGGTGTTTTTGCGTGTTGATATGTTCTGATGGCGTTTGAAATGCGTTTGGAGAACATAGGATACCCGTAGTGTTCCACTACTTTTTTAAAATTCCACATTTCTCCCTTAGAATCTATAGGATAGACAATCATGATATTGGTATGATTTTCTTTGATTTCCCATTGTATGTGTTTTAAGGTTTCAGGATATTCGTTAGTGGTATTTGCAAATAAATGTAATATGTTAGGGTATAATTGTTTAGTAATATGAGATAACACCGTAGAGTCTTTTCCACCCGAATAAGATATGTAGCAATGTTCTTCTCCAAAAGTTCTAACAGCTTGATTAATAAGAAATTTTGTCTGGATTATTTTGGCTTCAAGAGGCATAGAACGCAATGAAGCTAAAGTGTCACGTCGGTAAGTGAGATATTGAGTACGTTCTTCTCCACATTTCTTGCAGTATCTTGAATCACGACTATAACGCATGTTTTCATCGTACTCTTCATCACATTTTTTACAAATAAACATTGTTTTAACCCTCCTTTTCTTTTTTAAACTAACAAATTCTTTGTATTTTTATTATAATACAAAATAATTGTTAGTCAAGAGCAGAAATACTAAATTTTATTGTAAAAAATGCATAATTATAGTACAATAAAATATTGGAAAGGTGGGCATTTCTATGGAAATTGGAAGCAGATTATCTCAATTAAGAAAGAAATATGGATACACACAAAAACAATTAGCAGAGGCTCTCAATTTGTCTCAACAAAGAGTGAGTAACATAGAAAGGAATACCACGGCACCAGATGTGGAATTTTTACATGGTGTAGCTGATTTGTACAAGATTTCTTTAGATGAACTTATTGGTAGAAGAACACTTATCACTGGGGAAAGCAGCTATGAACAGCAGATATTAAATGTCGTTGAAACTATGGACGACACAAAAAAAGAGCTGAGTTTGCGTTTGTTAAACGAAGTGGCTCAATAAAGAGGTGATAAAGATGGCGAATAGTTATTTTAACGAAAATACGCTTGAGGAGTTAATTGAAGAAATTAAGTATGTCTACAAGTCCGATGACAGACCATGGGTTATAGGATATAGCGGTGGCAAGGATTCTACAACCGTAGTAGAACTTGTTTATAAGATGTTATTGGGATTAGATCCAGATGATAGACATAAAAATGTTTATATTGTATCTTCGGATACTCTAATTGAAAATCCACTTATAAAAATATATTTAAGTAAAATGAATGATTTGTTGGGACAGGCAGCAGATAGAGATGGGCTGCCAATAAAGTCGGCTATGGTTACACCTCCACCAAACAATTCATTTTGGGCAAATGTAATTGGAAGAGGATTCCCTACACCTAGAATGAATGGAACATTTAGATGGTGTACAGATAGATTAAAAATAAATCCTAGTGGTGAATATATTCAAAGAGTTATTGATGAGGAAGGAAAAGAAGTAGTTGTTCTTCTTGGAGTCAGAAAAGCAGAAAGTATAGCACGAAAGAGAAGAATTGAAGGCAGAGAACTTGCAAATAGACTTCTTAATCGACATGAAACCATACAGGATGCATATGTTTATAACCCTATTGTAGAACTTACAACAGATGATGTATGGGATGTTTTACTTAGGTGTGATGGCGGAAGAACACCTTGGGGATCAGATAATAGCGAGTTGGTATCGCTTTATGCGGATGCAGATAGTGGAGAATGTCCTTTTGCTGGTATTCATGCAGGCGGTCAGACACAGAGCTGTGGTAATTCACGTTTTGGGTGCTGGGTATGCACAGTTGTTAAAGAAGATAAGTCGTTAAATGGATTTATAAAGAGTGGACATAGAGAGTTGATACCACTTGCTGAATTTAGAAGTTGGCTTATGAGTATACGAGATAATGAAGAATATCGAGAGAAAAAGAGAAGAAATGGAACGGTATATCGTGATAAGCAAGGTAATATGGGATTCGGTCCATTTAACTGGAATGCAAGAAAACTTATTCTTCGAAAGTTGTTAGAAACTCAACAGGTTATGGGATATGAACTTATAACATTAGATGAACTGAAAGCAATAGATGAAATCTGGGATCAAGAATTAGACTTATCTCGAAGAGTTTTAGTGGAATTATATGAGGAAATAACAGGGAAAAGACTTCCTTGGTATGACTATAAAGAACCTTTGATTGATAATGAAACTGTTGTTGAATTAGAAAATCTGGCTCAAAAAAATAATGTGCCAGAGGAATTGATTCGCAATCTGTTATTATCGGTTTATCGAAATAAAAACTATTCAAATCAAAAAATACTTAGAGATGGAATAGATAGGCTATTGAATCAGCAATGGCTACATTATGAAATAATAGAGGAGATTGAAAATGAAAATCAATAAAGTAAAATTACATAATTTCAGCTCCTATGAGGGTAATAATGAATTTGATTTCGAGATAACAGATGCTGGAAAAAACATTGTACTCATTGGTGGAAAAAATGGGGCAGGTAAAACGTCTCTTTTTACGGCAATAAAAGTTGCTTTGTATGGACCATTAGCATATGGATATGTAGGTGTAAATAGTCATTATATTTCTAAAATTAAAGACTTAATCAATTCAAAAGCATTTCAACAGGAGGTTGTGGAATCGGAAGTACAGTTAACGCTACAACTTAAGATTGAGCGTGATATTAGAAATTATGTGATAACAAGAAAATGGGATTATACCAATCAAAAGCTTACAGAGGAATACACAGTAGCAAGGGATGGAAAGTTACTGAACGATCAAGAATTATCATATTTTGAGAACTATTTGCAAAGCATTATTCCTCCAGATCTGTTTGAGTTCTTTTTGTTTGACGGAGAAGAGGTTGGTAATATTTTCTCCACCAGTGCATACAACACATATGTTAGAAATGCAGTGTTTACCATGTGCGGAATGGATGTGTTTGAAATTATACGTAAATTCACACGTGGGTATGTAACAAAGAACAATTCTAATGATGACGATGAGGTCTATGACACATATGAATCGGCAAAGCAGCAGATAGAAACATTAGAAACCGAAAAGGAAAACCTTTATATCGAAGTAGGCAATTTGACAAAAGAACTAGAAAACATTGATATTCAACTTACTGAATTGGCGACTGCTTTTAAAAATGCAGGAGGAATTTCACGTAAGGAGAAAAAACAGTTAGAAGAGGAGTATGCTCTAGCTGAAAAGGTAAAAACGGAATCACTTACAAATATTAAGTTGTTTGTGGAAGGACTTATGCCATTTTATATACTGAGAGATTTTGCTGATCCTATTATGGCACAATTAGATTTTGAAGAAAAAGGTGAGATATTTTATTACGTTCAAAGTAAGCTGAAACGAGATGTAATATCTGATTTACTAAAAGGCGATGTGTCCGATGCAAAAGTAGATCAGTTAATGGATCATCTGTTGGATACATTTAGACCAAAAGGTTTCCGTGAAGACATGGAAATGATGTTTGATCTATCAAAGGAGGATATTGGTCGAGTAAATGGAATTGTATCGTCTTTGGATGATTTCGATGTATCAGCAATGGTTGATATGGTCAATAAAAGGAGGGCAGCTTCTGAAAGAACAGCAGAAATTAATAGAATTTTGAAAAACTCGATGCGCGAGGAGGATATTAATGAATTTGCTCAGAGAGAAAATGAAATTTTAAAGAAAAAAGATGACCTATCAAGTATACTGTATGATTCACAACATAGATTAGAAGAAATTGATAGAGAATTGCAAATGCAAGAACAAACTAGAGATAAAGCTATGCATATCCTTAAATCAAATGCTCAGAATAGGCATGTGTACGAGCTAAGCTCCGGTATTTCTTCTATGATGGAACAGTTCTTAGAAGAGAAGACTGTGAGTATAAGAAGGAAACTAGAAAAGGCTATTGTTAAAAAACTGAAGTCAATTTATAGAAAGAATAATTTGATAACGCATATTGAAATTGGAAAGAATTTTGATTTCAATTTGTATCAAGATGAGGAATACAATGGCAAGGAACTTTTGACACTATATAAGAATTTGGGTAATTCTGAATTTACAAATCTTATTGGAACTAAAGGTGAAAAGCGACTAGTCAAAATGTTGGAAGGTACTTCAATAAATGTGCTAAAAAATAAGTCTGAATCTGATTTTGGGCAGGAACCAATTCGATTGTATAAGAAGATTGAATTGGGAAGATTGTCAAAGGGAGAGCGTCAGATTTTTATCTTGGCATTATATTGGGCGATAATTGAGATATCAGGACAGAATATCCCGTTTATTATTGATACTCCGTATGCGAGAATTGATGCAAATCATAGGAGAGAAATCTCAGAGAAGTTCTTCCCTAATATTAGTGATCAGGTAATTATTCTGTCTACGGATGAAGAAATAAATGAGGAGTACTATAAGATAGTAAAACCTTATGTCTCTAAAGAGTATCTGTTAATCAATGACGAAAACGAAAACAGAACTACAATTAAGAATAATTACTTTTTTGAGGTGTAACCAATGATATTTAGATTAAAAACATCAAAGAGAACACAAGAAATCTTTGAGGAACTAGAAAATAGAACAAATTACAAACCATATACATTGGTAAAGCATGCAATAGCGTGGTCTATATTAGAAAAAACATCTGTTACTGATTATAAGTCAGATTCTGACGGGCTAGATCTAAATAGGCAAACAATTACTGGAGATAATGATACATATTTTAAGGTGCTTATAGAACAGGTGGAAGGAAGATACTTGACAGATGAAGAGTACTTTCCACAGTATGTTAAAGCGCATATAGATAGGGGAAGTAAGCTATTACTTGATATGTACAATCACGCTGGAAATATGGATAAGTACATTTTGCAAGTATTGGGTGAGGGAGATACCGTATAACAGGAAAGAGGAAAAATTATGGGAACAATGGTTGGAACGGTAATAACTGTTAAAGAATTATATGGGATAAAGAGCGCAGACATTCAATTTAGAAACGGTACTAATAGCACACCATTAATAACTTTGGAAGAAAACAGAAAATACATTGTCCCATATTTTCAAAGAGAAATTAGATGGACAAAAGATAATTTAATTACCCTTATTAATGATGTTAGGAAGGGATCAAAATTTCTTGGAAACCTAATATTCACAAAAAGACAAAGCGATTACGAGATTCTTGATGGACAACAACGTACGACGGTAATCGCACTAATAGTTTTATTTTTAAAGAGTAAATACTCGGAACGGTTTGATATATTTGAGACTTGTGAAATAACGGTAGAAAGTTTCCCAGGATTTAGAAATCTATGTAATCATTTTTTTGATTTAGAAAAGATTCCTGAATCTGAAATGAAAGAAATAATCGGAAGTGATTGTTATGGCCAGTGTGATAAATACATGGAAATATGGGATGCCCTGGAAAAAGTTGATCTCTTTGCAAATATTGCAGAGGCAGAGGATTTTCTCAAGAATTTAGAACAATCACAATTGAATGTGATTATTGAAACAGATTCTGCGGAGAGAAGTATTGAGGCATTTTTGGATGTGAATCTTAAAGGAGTGCGACTAGATGCAGAAGACATCTTTAAGGGTTATCTGTTTGCGCAAGACAATTCAGAGGAATTATTTAAAATCTGGAGTAAATTAAAACAAGAAAATAAAGTATTAAATACGTATATTGATTATCCGTTTATGATGCTTTTGGAGCACTTTTTACAGTGTGAGTTATCAAAACATGAAAGTTATCGTTTGATAGAATTCTCAACAGATTTTACGTTGAAGAATGAAAAAGAGATCGAAGGTAACAAGTATAGCTCTGGAGAACATATAATTAAAATTATACATAATAAAAAATATATTAGAGAAAAATTAATTGTATTGGATAAGATACAAGAACTTTTAGTTTCTATTGTAACAGAAACGCATGCACCGGCTGAAATAAAAGGATATTACAAGAAACTGGCAGATGCAGATAAGAAATTTAAGGTGGATAACGATGAAATAGGTATTATGTATAATTTGCTTCGAAAAGTAGTATTAGACAAGAATAAAGCTCCAAATTGTTTAATAATCAAATACTTGTTGGAAAGTTTCATAAATTTAGAATTTCGTAAGGACAATTTTGATTCAATATATGGAGTTTTTGTAACATCTACATTATTTACTTTATATGAAACAAAGAAAAACAGTGATGGGATTTATAAAATTATAAGATCAGATGACTGGGAAGGACAAATGGTAAATTATGCCATAACTTGTTTTGAGGGAAGAGAATTAACGAGTAGGCAAATATCGGCTGGCTATCAATTTGTTCTAACTAAAAGCCAAAGTATTTCACAGGAAAAGCAGGAGTTTAGATGTAAATCTATTGCTACGATATATGATTATTTTGATATTGACAATAATGGAATACGAATCAAACCCCATAAAACTAAGGAATTAGAACAATTTTTGAATAATTCTGAAAAATATAGTGTGGAACACTTCATCATAAATGATAGTGGAAAATGTGAATGTAAGTTAAGTACAAATGAGACGTTTGAGTATGAATATCCCGAGGAAATAAAGAAGTATAAGAATTCTCTATTTAACTATGTATTTATTGATAGAGAGACAAATGGAAATATCAAAAATTTGTACTTGCTAGAAAAAGTTGAAGTTCTTGCGAACCCTGACAAACATATAAAAGGATATTCAGAAAAAGTAATTCAATTAGTATCTGATAAATTAAATTTGCCAGATCCAAAAGAATTTGATAGCGAAGAGGAGGCAAAGGGAGAGTTAGATCGTTATTTTCAAATGAATTTCAGAAATCAATATGCACAATTTGCTGCTAGTGTAATTGAAATGATTTCGAAAGGAGAATAAAAATGATTTATTTAGATAATAGTGCAACTTCTCCTATTGATGAGGAAGTTAGAGATGCGATGCTTCCATATTTGAATGAGGAGTTTGGAAATCCGTCCAGTAAATATTATTGCAAAGCAACTCATGCTAAGAATGCTGTCGAGGAAGCCAGAGAAAAGGTTGCAAGGTTGCTAGGTGCAAAGCCGGATGAGATTATTTTCACAGCTGGAGCAACAGAAAGTACAAATTTTATTATTAAGGGATATTTGGATTATAGAAAGTTTTATGGAGATGGCAAGAATCATGTGATTACATCTCTTGTAGAACACAAGGCAACATTAAACACCTGTAAGTATTTGAATGGTGAATTATATTCAAACAATGATCCTACTACATCTTTATTTGGTGTAAAGAAAAAAGTGGATAGAGGATATGAGGCTTCATTTGTTGGAGTTAATCCAGATGGTGAGATTAGTGTTGAAGAAATTACTTCTGCAATTAAAGAAAATACAGCACTTGTATCAATGATATATGTGAATAACGAAATAGGGACGATAAGTGATGTTGAGTCAGTAGCGGAAATCTGTAATAAGAATAACATTGCACTTCATTCTGATTTAACACAAGCTTTGGGTAAGATAGAAATTGATGTTAAGAGAATGGGAATTGACTATGCATCATGTTCGGCACATAAAATATACGGACCGAAAGGAATAGGCGCAGCATTTATGAAGTCTGATGCTTATGGAATCGCACCCATTACAGCATTTATGCACGGGGGAGAACAAGAATTTGGATTCCGTGCAGGAACACATGCAGTTCATAATATTGTAGGTTTTGGCAAAGCAGCTGAAATAGCACTTAGAGATCTTAAGAAAAATGAAGCACATATAAAAAGTTTGGATGATATGTTGATTGCAGGTATTTCTACGATTGACGGTATTCATACAACCGTAGATATATCAAAGCGTTTACCTGGTATTGTTAGTTTAGTAGTGGACAAAACGAATTTTCATAATGAGAGATTTATTAAGAAGATTAGCGAAGATGTGGCTTTGTCGACTGGATCTGCTTGTAGTGCTGGAGAACCATCTTATGTAATACAGGCACTTGGATTGGCAGATAAGGTTACAAAAGTACTTAGAGTGTCTATAAACAAATATACAACAGCAAAAGATATAGAAGAATTTGTAGGCATACTTAAAGCTGAAATTTAGGAGGAATAAAACGTTATGGCATTAATGATGGATAACAAGCCAACTGAATATAAAGGCGAAGCATTAGTTTGGGAAAAACTGTCTTCATTATTGCCTAACGATGTTGTCGTCTACAATCATCGAGAGGTGGTTGATGATCGTGAATTTGATTTTACATTGCTTATAAAAAATGTTGGAATTATGGTCATTGAAGTAAAAGGATGGCAGTCTCAGTACATCTTTGATGTGAAAGGTCCTGATGAAATTGTGATTCAAGGAGAATCCCAAATTTATGGTTCTCCAGAGAAACAGGCAAGAGGATATAGATTTGATTGGCTGAATTTTTTGAATGACAAGTTTGCAATAAGTCCCGTTGTATTATCAATGGTATGTTATCCATTTATATCAGAAAAAGAATATAAGGATGTAAGGTTAGACATTGTATCATCTAGGGATTTTACTATTTTCTCAGATGACTTGAATTCAACAACTAAGCTAGGGCAGAAGATATCAAATGCATTTGTCAAGAAAAAGCCGTTAAATAGTACTCCATTTGATGAAAAAGCAATGGCTATAGTAAGACAACATTTTGAACCATCATATAGGGCAAAGGATGATCAAATTGTAGAGGTTTCGGATGCATATTCATTATTGAAGGTATTCAACAAAGAATTAACAGAAAAGAATTCAGATGAATTGATAGAAATGTATTTTGCCGGAACAAAGATTGTTGCATTTGTTAAGAGCGAAATAGATTTGCTATCCGTTTGTAATAAGCTGGAAGCAGGATTTAATGCCAGAGGTATTATTTCTGATAAAGGGAATGTGAGATTGGCAGAAATAGATGAAAGAAATGATTTTAGCTGTGTATCTGGCTCATATAGAATATTTAATTTTGAAATCTATACACATAATTTGGATTTGAAAAACGAAGAAATTATTGTAGAGGGACAATATACAGAACAACAAAAATTGATACTTGAAGATGTTGCAAATTCCACAAGCTGGAATTTTGAACAGTATAAGGTTGAGCATGCAATGGGTGATAAAAATGTACTTGTTCAAGCAGGTGCGGGAACTGGTAAAACTTACTCAATGGTATCTCGTATTGCCTATTTATGCATGAGCAGAAAACGATTTGTAAATAATCTTGTAGATGAGATTGCTATGGTAACTTTTACTAATGAAGCTGCTGATAATATGAAGTTAAGATTAAAGCAGTATTTTATGAATTGTTATATTCTAACCAAAAACAAAAAAGTGCTACATGAAATAGAGGCTGTAGACTTAATGCAGATTTCGACCATACATAAATTTGCAAAAGCTGTTTTGCAAAGCTGTGCTATGGAATATGGACTGGGTGCGGATTTTGCAATTTCCTCAAGTGAGTATGCGAAAGAGAAGATATATGAGAAATATCTTAATAATTTTCTGGTTGAAAAGCAAAAAGAAGATGCGAATTTTGCACAACAACTAAGAATGCCTGTTCATAAGTTTAGAAAATTATTAATGCATCTTTCACAGCAATTATATAATAAAAGCTATGGGATTAAAGAACTTAAAGCAGAAAATCTGGGGACGTTTGAAGAATGGCCATTTTTTAATGATGTCATAATGAAGGTTATGATACCAGCAGAAAATGAATACGAAGAACAGCTATTCTCAAAAAATAAAATTGATTTGAAAGAAAGTATGCTATTACTGAACGAGGCAGTAAATGGAGCATTTAAGGAAAAATGTAGTCTTAAATATAAGTACTTATTTATTGATGAGTTTCAGGATACTGATGATGTTCAGATTGATTCTTTCTTAAAGTTGCAAAATGTAATTAAAGATACAAAGCTGTTTGTAGTTGGCGACTTAAAGCAGAGTATTTACCGTTTTAGGGGTGCGACAATTAGTGCGTTTGATCTGATTAGAACAGATAAAGAAAAATGGGAAGAATTTTCACTTACCATAAATTATAGAACTGATAAGAGATTATTAGATAAATTTGATGCAGTATTTTCTAAAATGGGCACAAAAGGGTATTTGCCATTTCGTAAAGGAAAGGATTCACTTACCAGTAGTGTTGAGACGTATATATCGGAACATGAGTTAGTGACCAAATTAGAGTATGACGGCGATGAGCAGAGGATGGAACAGCTCTTTGCAGAAATCGCAAGGCAGAAAGATATTATAAAATATCTATCCAAGCATCATAAACTATCTTCTAAAGATATGATAATTGCTATTTTGGTAAGAGATAATTGGCAAATTCATAATATTTTGGAAGAAGCAAAGGTTCGAGGTGAGTTTATAGAAACTCAAGTAGGTGGAGATTTATATCAGCTTATGCCTGCTTTAGATTTGTATAAATTGGTAATTGCGCTGCTTAACCCGAGAGATCCAGTGAATCTTTTTAATTTGATAGATTCAAATTATGTAGGAATTCAGTTAGATATACAAGGATTACATGGTTTAGGCACAGAGGAGCAGGTAAAAAAGTTAACAGATGTACTTAATCAGTATTTTACAACTGTGATGAACACAACATGGGAAAAGATAATTATGGATACTAAGGTTCAACCAATTTTAATGCTGCTGAGGAGTATCTATGAAGGGTGTCAGCCTTGGTATCAATATTCAGATACCGATAGAGAGCAAAGATTCTATAAAGCAAATTATGAATTGGTATTAGAGAAAATAATTAAAACATATAGTGTAGATTACTTAACTCTCAATGTGATAGAACACAGTATGCACATAAATATTATGACAAAGCAGGAAGAACTCGCACGAAATATTGAGGTTGAGACTGATGGTATACGAGTGATTTGTACTACTGTTCATAAAGCAAAAGGATTGGAATATGGATGCGTAATTATGCCATATATGGGTATGGATATTGCATCAATGAAGAAAGCTGATTTAGATGTGTATGTAGAAAATGAAAAGCTTGCATATGGAATTAGAATTGGAGATGAACAAAACAAGAAATATAATTCCAATTATGATGTATCGCAGGAACAAAATGAACGAGTTAACGAAGAAAGTCGAGTATTGTATGTAGCACTAACACGAGCTATCAGAAATGTTGTTTGGATGAAGGATATTAAATCAAAGAGCAAGATTTCGTGGCAGAATTTAATGGAGGTATAAAATGTCATTATCCATATATACTTACAGCAATCCATATGAAATAAATAATGAACCCTATTGGGATTCAATAAGAAACTGTGCTCATTTTTGTGTTTCGCAGACAATGGTAAATGGCTTGTCAGCAGTATATGATGAATTGGATAATGGACAATTAGCAACAGTAGAAGAATTAGTAGAAGCATTATACCCAAGATGGTTTGATACAAAAACATACATTGAACAGTACACAATTTTAACCAATACACTAGATAAAGTGACGCCAAACATTGAAGCTGATAGATGGAAAAAGATAAAACAATCTCTGCGCTTCAATAAGAGTGCATTGTTGGATAGTATTCGACTGATGGCTGAAATGGGACTGTTATTAAAAAATATAAAAATTAAAAAGATAACGGAAGAGCAAATGTATTTAGTTGCTGCTTATAATGCAATTCTGCGAGGCGAGAATGCCGAGATTTTTGCTTTAAAAAAGAATTTTTCTGAAAGTGAAATTGATAATGCTGTCAAAACAGCACTTGTGGCAAAAGATAAAAGGCGAGGTAAGAAAGTAAAATCTATAGAGCGTGTTGATTGTAATACTGTAGTTATTCATGGAATACATCAATTTACTCCAACAATTCTTTCAATGCTTGAAGAAGTTTCAAAATACAAGCGGGTCGTATTGTTATTTAATTATCAACAGCAGTATAACGAGATATATCAAACATGGTTGGATGTTTATACCTGTTTTGATTTGAATATAAAGAGTCAGTTCAATAACGAATTTAAGCCTACAACATTGCTGCAACCGAGCTACGAAGGAAATATGCTCGCAGATCAAATTGGAAGATTATCTAATGGAACACTCATTGAAAAAAGCAAGGATATAAATAATGTAAAGGTTATTGAGTTTGATAATATTACAGAATTTTCAGCATATGTTGCACGAATATATGAGGAGGCTGCTAAAGATTTTCACGCAGACGAAAATAAGAACGGCTCAGTTCTTTCGTACATGAAGGAACAGTTTTATTCTGCGAATAATTCTGTAAATGATATATTAAAAGTTTATTTTCCTGAACAATTTGGGGAAAGACATTTCTTAGCTTATCCGATTGGCCATTTTTTCGTAGCTGTTACTAATATGTGGGACAGTGAAAATGGCGGTATTAGAATCGAGAATATGAACGATATTGCAGAATGTTTGTATTCAGGAGCTCTCTATGAAAAGAAAGTAGGATTATTAATTACTACCTTCAATCAGACAAGAAATTATTTTTCTAGGGCGACAAAGTTGAAAGGCGATAGCGAAACAGATGGCGTAATTGATTTGCTGAAAAAGCTAAAGAAACAAATATCCAAGCTTAATAAAGGTAAAATAGAGTATATCGAACAATTATCGAAGTTATCATATTTCAATGTTGAATTAGATGAGATAGATGAGCTGATTGAAGCACTTGAGGTACTTAATACTATTACAAAGATATTCTATGAAGATTTTGAAAATGAGAATAATAATTTTAAGCATTTTTATGAGAAATTAAAGGATTTTGTAGAAACACAAATTCTACCAACTGCAGATGCAGAATCTGAGTTTCAAGATATTTTACTGAGATTATTAGTTAGACTAGAAGAAGTTGAAAAAATCGAGACAACTAGCACATTTGATTGTTTAAAGGATACAATGGCATATTATCTAAAACAGGAAAGTCAGAAGGGTGAAAGTGCGAACTGGATCGTCAGAGACTTTCAGCAGATTGACGGAGATATATTGAAAAGTTCAATTAAGGATTCAGATATAATCTATCATTTTGCGTGTGTGTCTGATTCTGATATGAATGTAAAACGAGAAGATCAATTTCCGTGGCCATTGACTATAGAGTTTTTTGAAAGTGCATATGAACCATTAGATTGGAAATATCAGGTTTATGTGAAATCAAGAAAAGAATTTAAACATTTTAAAAGATATGCACTGATTTATGGATTAGAGTTTAATAGATGTAAGTTTAAACTGAGTTTTATAAAAAACGATGATGATAAAGAAAATGAACTGTATTATATTTTAAAACTGTTAGGGGTTAAAACAGAAAAAAATATTCATGATACGACAGAGGTTCATGAGAAACAAAATATCACATTTGATTTGGGTAAAAATACAAATAATTTTGTGGATTTAGATGGATTTAGAAGACGCATATGTGGATATAGATTTGCATTAGAGTCATTAATAGAAAATGGCACTAAGTATCAAGATAGATTCCTGCAGACAAAATATCTAGAGATAATTTTGGCAAATAATGTGCGGCGTAAATTAGAAGGTCAAATTGCCACAGAAGCAATAATGAATGAGGCACTTGATGATTCGGCAGAACGATTGAGACGATATTTTAGATTTTTGAATGAATCCGAGATAACAGATATCAAATCGAATACTAAGAGTGCGATTATACATCAAGCATTGCAGGATGGTAAGATAAAACAGTTTCCAAAGGTAACAGATATTGATTCTGAAATGATGAGAAAGAAAGAGGAATTCATATACCTGCATTTGGAAAATGAAAATCAGGAGAATGTATTACTTGGCAAATTTAATGATTTGACGGTAGCAGAGAAAAAACAGTTTTTGCCGGATAATCTTAAAAATGCAAGTTACGACAAAGAAGCAAATATATGGTGTCAATGGTGTGCAGTAAGAGAGAAATGTCTTGAAAATTACAAATCATTGGTTGAAATATAATGGAGGGTGAGCTTTTGGAAAGAGGAATGTACATAAGATGTCCAATAGCAGAATTTGATGATCCAAGAAATTTTATTGTAGGTCGCATAATTCAAACGGATGATTTTACAGAGAATGTAACAGTGGCATTTTTAGATCCATTTGGATTTAGAAATTATTATGAGAATATACCGAAGAAAGCAGAATTACCACATGACTATGTAAAGAGATGTACTTTACATCGAGAATCTTATGTTATTTATCGAGGAACTAGATATAAGATATTGTCAGCGCTTAAGAAAGATGAATGGTATTATTATTACCTCAAAGAAGAATTTACAGATAAAGTTATAAAAGCTAGAGAAGACGTCATAGATGCACCATTTAATGGTGGCAGAATTTCGCCAGCAGAGCAGCTTAGAAGTTATGAGTTTCAGAATCCTGCGTGGTATTTTGGAAGAAATATCGTAAGTAAAACTGTAAAAGTTCTTGATAATTCAGTATTTGGATTCAAAGAATTAGCAGGATGTAAGATATTTTTAAAAGAACACCAGCTCAGAACTATTATGCGTTGTTTACAAGAAAAAAACTGTAGAGTGATGTTAGCAGATGAAGTTGGGATGGGGAAAACTATTGAGGCTGCCTCTGTTTTAAAAGTTTATACAATACATAATTCAAATAAGAGAGTTTTAATAGCAGTACCACGCCCTCTTGTGGCACAGTGGAGAGCGGAATTACTTATTAAGTTTGAAATAACACCAGGAAATAACGTGAATGATAATTATGTTGAACTTATAGCTGAAGAAGATATTGAGGAATATATTAACACCCGTTGGGACTTTGTCATAGCGGATGAGGCTCATAAACTTTTAGCAAACAAAAGGTTATATACATATTTTCATTCGCTTAGTAAGCGTTCAGAGAATATTTTGTTGTTATCAGCCACTCCGGTTCAACAAAAGAAGGAAGCATATTTGGCGTTACTTCAACTTATTATGCCTGACAAATATGACCATTTTTCGATAGAAGATTTTCAAACTCTTGTAGAAAAACAAAAAAATATTACCAAGAGTACATACCTTGTATTACAGGATTTTGATGACTATATAGATAATATTGCTGATACTTTGGAAAATGATGAGTATCCTTTAGAAAATGATGATTGTACCGATTTGTTTGATGATATACAAAATGGTCTTAGAAGAATTTCTAGACTTATTGAGGATGAAGGTTTCGATAAGGTTTTATCAGAAATAAATCTGGAGAGTGAAGACTATGGTAAGGGTGCAATACAAGAGGCTCTTCTGTATGTATGCGAGAATTATCAGCTTGAAAAAAATATTATCAGAAATAGACGTAGATATATGGAAGAGGAACTTCCACATAGAACAGTCAGAGAAATCGAATATGAGCTTAATCCAGATAAGAACACTTATGAGCATACAACATATGAAGCTATTGTTGATTGGATAAGTGGACAGGAAATTTCTGCACAAGATTTTGAGATACATTATATTCCGTTACTTACAGCTTTTTTTAGCTCATCTTGGGCATTTAATAAGGAAATTGAGCGGCAAAGAAAAAGCGGATTAGCTATTAATCAGGATGTAGAAGAAAATGCAAAAGAATGGCTAAGTGCAGAAGAATGGATGCTTGAGGAGCTTGATAATGTACTGGCAGAGCCATATAACTATTCAAGTAGAATACTTAGCATAGTTGATTTTATTGATCAGGAAATATATGATGAAAAAGTAGTAGTATTTACAAATTATGCAGAAACCTTTGAAAAATATGGTCAAGTATTGAAAGAATATTTTGGAGATGAAAAGATAGCTCTCTTTAACAAAAATATGAACGAAGAAGAATTGGAATTGAGTATTTATCGTTTCCAAAATGATGATGAATGTAAAATACTTCTTTGTGATGAAACCGGTGGTGAAGGTAGGAATCTTCAGGGAGCAGACTTTGTAATTCATATTGATCTGCCTTGGGATGCAAATGCCATTGAACAAAGAATAGGGCGATTAGATAGATTAGGACGACCAGCGGATAAAGATGTATGTTCGGTTGTAACTTATGCAAAAGAAACTTTGGAAGAAGAGTTATATAATTTCTGGAATAAAGGACTGAATATCTTTACTCAGTCTTTAAGTGGATTAGAAATTATTATGAATGAAATCAATGAGAGCATTATTCATGCAGTAACAAGTGATTTCCGATATGGTATTTCTAATGCAATTAATGAGATTATAGAATCTTCACAGCGAATGGAAAAAGAAGTGAGAGAAGAGCAACACTTTGATTCAGCAGCGTTTATATATGCAACACTAAATCAAGAACTAAAAAGACTTTTACACTACTATACGTCTAATGAAAATGAATTGTTTGCCAATACAATGATGGGATGGGCAAATCTTGCAGGATTAAAGGGTCAGTTTAATAAAAACGGTGTTGTGAGATTTAATGAAAATTCATTCTCTATAAAGTCAGCAGAAAACTCAATGTTGATACCACCGAATTGGATGGAATATGTAAATCGTACATCAAATGCCTTCTCAAGGAGGGTTAGAGAATTATACGAAGAAAGAACTGGAAATAAAACATATACAGGTAGCAGGGAAATTGTAGGAACCTTTAATCGTGAACTTTCTATTGAAAATGATTATTTACACTTCTTTGCACCAGGGGATGAGGTCTTTGATTGTATTGTAGATAATGCAATGAATTCATACAAAGGAACTTGTACAGCTTTTGCACTTGAAGCGGACTTCGATTGGCGAGGAATCGTTTATACTTGGAATTTATATCCCAATGAGCTTTTGCTATTGGAAAATGGGATTCCATTAACTGCGATAAGACAATATAAGAGCTATGTTTCTGTTGATCAAGTCATAACTCCTATCAGTACACAAAAGTATGAGCATATACCTACAGATAAGGTATTAAAACTTATTGATGCCGTTTCAAGAGAATCAACATCTGATACTAGAAGGGATGTAGTGCATCTAGGTAGAAGATCAGTAAAAACTGATGGGCTACATATTAAAGAAAGATATGGTTGTTCCAATGTTGATTGGTTTAGACAAACTTATCCAGAGGACAAGTGGATAAATTTTGTTTCTGCATCAATGAAGATAGCCAAAAATCAGGTGAAGAAAAAAATAAAGGCTAGTAGCAATTTAAAGCAAGCAGCAGCCAGTATAGAACAGACATTAAATGCAGAAGTTGCACAAGCTAAGTTTTTTGGTGTAGATGCAGGTGAAATTGAACAGAAAAAACAGGTTTATGAGACGGTGCTTGAAGCACTGAGGACAACTAGAGTAGAACTCGAGGCAGCAGCATTTGTAATTGTGAGGAAGACGCATGATTAAAGAGCAGATTCAAGAATGCATACAAAAAATTTTGGATAATAAACTAGGTGGGATAAGCACAAATAATTGTCCAAGAGGCGGAATAGAAAAATATAGATACATGACTGCATATAGGTTGTCTAAGTATGTGAATTTTTATAGAACACACAGAATTTCGCTGGATGACTTTTTGATTTCGCTTAGAAATTATCTGCTTGTTTTTCAGACAGCTGTACGATTGCCTATTGATATTGATATCACAGATAATAAATATGGACTTCGTATCGACTCAGAAGGTCTTTGTTATGCAACCTTAAATTTGCCAGAATATCTCAATGTGGATATTATCAAGCAAGGATTCATGGAAGATTATATAGAACCAAAAAAAGATGAAAGATATTTTCTTGGGGTTACACCTAATATATATCGTTTGACGGGGTTCCAGAGATTCAAATCAATACGTCAAAAACTTGCAGTTAATGGTGCACTCAATATGCCAGAAGGGTATACAGCATTAGTTTCTTTGCCAACAGGTGGAGGAAAGAGTTTAATTACACAAACTATGGCGTATCAAAAAAAGGATGGACTGACCATCACTGTTGTACCAACTGTATCATTAGCAATGGATCAAGTTAGAGTTGCAAAGGATAATATTCGAGTTGCATCCAAAGCAGAAATTGCTTGTTATTATAGCGATTTAGCAAGTGAAGAGAAGAGAAACATTATAGATAGAATAAAAAACAGAAAGCTACGATTATTGTTTATTTCTCCAGAAGCACTTATTAAGAATGAAGTATTTAAACAAGTGATAGAGACTGCTAATGATGTTGGATATTTAAGAAATATTATTATAGACGAAGCACATATTGTAATTGAATGGGGTAATTTTTTTCGAGTTGATTATCAGTGTTTGGAACCTTGGCGTAATAATTTATACGAAAAGAATTCTAAATTAAAAACAGTGTTATTATCTGCAACGTATGAAAGAACAACAGTTAAGATTTTACAGAGTATGTTTGCTTCTGGAGATAAATGGATTGAAATAAGATGTGATGCATTAAGAAGAGAACCAAGATTTGAGTTGGTATCAGCAACTTCATATCGGGATAAGAATGAAAAAACAAGAGAATTATTACGATGTTTACCTCGACCAATGATAGTATATGTAATGAGACCTGATCAAGCTGAAAAGGTTAAGGAAATGGCAGCAGATATAGGTATTACAAATGTTGAGACATTTACTGGAAAAACGAAGTCTGATGAGCGTTCTAGAATTATAGAAGAGTGGTCAGAAAACAAGTTTGACATTATAATTGCAACGTCAGCATTTGGAGTTGGGGTTGATAAAAGTGATGTCAGAACAGTTTTACATTTATATGTACCAGATAATCCCAATGCATATTATCAGGAGTTGGGAAGAGGAGGAAGAGACGGTCTTCCTTGTCTTAGTGTGATGTGTGTATATCCAGAAGAGGATTTGGAATCGGCATTTGTTATGACTGGCAAAGTTCTTGGAAGTGACAAAATTCTTGGACGATGGGAGAGTATGCTTAATAGCCATACTTCCACAAGAGGAATAGATTCATATACTTTGGATACATCTGTTAAGCCTAATTATAATAGTGTGGATTATGCGGAGGATACCAGTACAGTTGATCAAAAGTGGAATATCTATGTAATTCTTCTGTTAAGAAGATACAATTTGATTAAGATTTTAGATATGGTCGTAGATCCTCATACACAGGTATATTTTATCAGAATATCTATTTTGGATAAAAGATTACTGCAGACTTCGGAGGATACAAAACTGTTGATAGAAGACGTTCGTACTAAAGAATGGAATAAGAATGAAAGAGATTTTAAGACCATGAGTCGTTCTGTTAAGCTTGGAAAGCGAATGTGTTGGTCAGAGATGTTCTTTAATTCTACATATAGTATGGTTTCAGAATATTGTGCTGGTTGCGACAATCATAAGAATATTGTTGAATCAGATCCAAATAGATTTGAGTTGGTTAAGAAAATTCCGGCTCCAACAAGAAATTTTTCTATTGAGTTGAATAATATGTTTGCTAGTTCTAATGAGGCTATTTTATTTGCGGATAGTGATAATACAGAGTTAATAGGAAATGTAATTAATAGAGGATTTTCAACTGTAATTATAAATGATGATGACCAAAGCAGTTATTTTAATTTGTTAAATAGTATTTCAGAATGGACGGACGTAAATTTGCTGGGAATGAATGAGTTTGTTCGGTTGGCTGAACATGGAGATTATTATTTCTTTGCAGGAGATGCTGTTGTTTTGTATGGAAATAAAGACTCAGGCATATATAAGAAAATTAGTAGATTACGGAAAACATTACCAACCGGTAAAATACGATTATTGCATGTTTTCAAAGAAGATATTTTCTGTAATGAAATAGGTAAAACCGTTTCATCAATTGTTGATGGACCGGTACTTGAAGAATATTTAATAGAAAGGATGTAGAAATATGTTTGAAGATAGAATGAAAACATCTGCAATTCCGGAAAGGGTATATGCCCTTTGCCAAGCGATTAAAAGCAGAACAATGCAGGAAAGCGATTTACGAGAGTTGTTAGAACCATCGGATTTGGGTGGTTCAACAAAATATTTTGGAACGGTTCGTGATGCAGCAAAACAGCTAGGGCTTATTTCTGTAAAAGAAGGTGATATATCATTGGCAGTAGATTCAAAGTGTGTATCATCATATGATTCAATGCGAGAATATATTGTGGGCAATATAGATACAATATCGGAAGGATTATTCTTTGATGTATCAAAAGAATATATATCGATGAATGAGCAAGTGTTTAAGTTTAAAGGAGTGTCTGAAGCCGCGTTAGTAGAACATATGTCAAAAGTTATAGGAAAACCAGTGTATGAAGATGATATGAGAGCTTGGAGGTTCTGGGCTACATATTTGGGACTTGGTAATCTTCATGATATGCTTTTATTGCCTAACATGTATACATATCTAAAAGCCGTTTTAGCAGTATGCAACATAAAAAAGGGTGAAGAGTACACATTTGCTGATTTTGTGGCTGCAATAAAGCCGTATACGGAAATAGGATTATCCGATATTGATGGAAATAAGAAAATCAATCTTGCCATGTCAAATGGTTTAAGAGCATTACATGATGAAGGAATTATCCAATTATCACACAAACTTGATAGTGGTGATATGTGGTTCCTATATGAAGCAGAACTACATCCAATTAAATCAACAGTTACTCATGTAACAGTAAGGAGATAGCTTATGAATTCAGAAATTGCAAAAAGTAGAATAGGTGAAGTAATTCGCATTGATACTGTTACGAGTACACAAGCTGATTTCTTAGCTACTCATGTGCCTGTTCAAAATATTCATATAAGAAAAAAGTGGGATAGTAAAACAGACAAAGTTATGTCTGAGGAGAAAGTATTTAATAAATATGTTTTGAATACTGAAAATGAGCATCAGTTTATTATAGTGATAGGCTCAAGTGGTGCTGGAAAATCACACCTTATTAGATGGTTTGCGGCTAGATTAGAACAGTCAGCACCAGAAAATGAAGTAGTCCTTTTTGTTCGTAGAAGTGATAATAGTTTGAAAGGAACGATAAAGCAATTACTTGAATTGCCTGAAGTTGCCAATATACCGAATAAGGCTGTGTATGACAGGCTTGTTCGAGCTACTTCAACGATTGACAATAAGAAGCTTAAAGATATGATATATCAAAATTTCATTGTTGAAATCAAGAATGATGAAAATGATGAGATTATTAGTAATAATGAAAAGAAGAGATTAGTTGAATTATTGCAATATGAACAGTTTCAGTTAAATCTAATGAAAGAAGAAGGTGCTATCGATCGTATTTATCAAAAAGTAGCTGAAAATGAAACTGGTGATAGTAGAGATGTAATGGCGTTGTTTGAAACTTCAGATTTTGAAGTGGATGTTAATTTTTGCGATGATATGTATACTAATGGTGCAGCTAAAAATGCTATGAAAATGGCAAATGCCATTCTTGCTGATGATGAAATGCCTGAAAGACTGGCTGATTATATGAATACTCTGGTAAATAAGGTTATTCAGACATGTGCTGGATTGGAACCTGGAGATTTTGAACAGGTCTTTGTGGAAATTAGAAAAGAGATTAAAAGACAGGGAAAAAATCTTACTTTATTAATTGAGGATATTACAGCATTTACGGGTGTAAATGTTGCACTGCTAAATGTTTTGACTACTGAACATACTGGAATGTATGAAAGTCAAGAACTTTGTAGAATTTCCTCTATTGTAGGAACAACTGAAAAATATTTTAACGTTAACTTTATGGATAACCATAAGGATAGAGTTACACAATTCTTTGTTATTCCAAATGATGTGTTCGGTGAAGATCAGAATTCGCTATATGAATTTGTTGGTAGATATCTAAATGCAATGTCTTTGCGTGGAGATATTTTAGATGACTGGGCGAAGAATGGTGCTTCTATGAAAGAGTATCCTATTCATAAAGGAGAGGAAAAATCTCTTTGGGATACAATCCAAATTGCAAAGGGGAAGGAATTATCGTTATTCCCGTTTACTAAAAAGGCAATTACGAATCTATATATGTGTATTTTGCAGCCGGATTATAGAACTCCTAGATATCTGTTAAGAGATGTTATTGAGAGAGCTATGAGAAATTATTTATTCAAAAAGGAGAGTTTTCCTGAATTTACAATTGAAAGAATTAATGATATTCCATTTGAGAGTCTATATGTAAGTACTTATATTCATCAGCAAGTTGAAGAAAGCCAAGCAGACAGAGTCGAAAGATTTATAAGAGTTTGGGGTAATGCATCAGATCTGGAGTATGAAGAAAACGGTATAAAATATTTAGGTGGAATGCCAATTGGATTTTTTGATGATCTAGGAATCCCAACTTTTACAGGAAGAAAAGGTGATAAGCCGGTTAAAGTATCTGTACAACCAATAAAACAACTATCGGATAGTCCAGATATTACTCAACCACCAGAACCTATCGTATCGAAAGTTGATCCGGCAATGGCGGATTTTTTGCTTGGACAGAGAACACTACAAATTTGGATTGATGGTGGAGAACTAAATGTAGGTGCGACAACAAAAGACGTTGTTAATATTACAAAAGCTAGAGATGAAATAAATAAAAGATTCTTGATATCTGCAATTAATTGGCAGATAGAAGGCGTATCTTTGGATAATTTGAATCGTGTAAAAGCTACAAAGGACTTTATAGGATTTGAAAGACAGAAAAGAGCAGCTAAGAATGCGTTAACAATTTTGCCGGCAGATAGAGAAACGCAAGGTGTATTAGAGGCGTTTTTGGCATATGTAACATTAGGAAATGGAAGCTGGAATTTTGATAATTCTGCTATGATGGTGTATCGAGTTCAGACATGGGTTGGAAAGTGGAAAAAAACAATTATTCAGACTGTAAATGTTTTTGATAATCAATCAGTAGATTATCAAGATTGTGCGATTGCTACTGAAATGATACGAGAGATAATGCAAGGAGTATTTACAGGAACAAAAGTTGAAGGTATTCCAACAACAAATCTGATGGCTAAAAATTTGAAAAAAACTGTACAAAATTCACATTGTACAGAATGGAATTCGCTTGTGAATATGCTTTTGAATAATGATGAAAAAGTAAAAGATGTGATTACGCAGTATTACAATATTATTCAAGGTAACTTGAAATCATCGCAGGTGTTTATTAGAGCAACAGAATTTAATTCAGATGTACGCAAAGTTCAGAAGGCAAAGCTATTGATACCAGATGAACAAATTCTGTTAAACGATCCAATTCCACAACGTCGAGAAATTCGTGAGATATATGAAAAGATATATACGCGTATTCCAAAAGTTGCGGAAGCAGAAAAAGAAAAAGCAAATCGGTTACTGGAACAAATTGGTATGTATTTGGATTATGAGGATATTGACGATGAAGATATAGAAGATCTTATTGACAAAATAAAGCTCTTTTATGAGACTGCAAGCAGTTCATTAGTTAATATTCATGGGAATATTCAGGTATTGAATGGAATAAAAAAAGATGCTAAGACCATTTCAGTAGCTTTTAGTGAGGTGAAAAAGGGCATTGCGAGTACAGATGATTTAGATACATTGCTGATGTTCTCAAAAGACCCTTTGTCAAAAATTGAACGTATATTGTCAACTTTACAGGCAGTACAAAAGGATATTGAATATGTTGCACGGGATGTTGAAAAAAGAAGAGGCAATATTTTTGTAGATAATGGTGGTGACTTGAGTACGAGATATGTGGAATCACGCAATACGATTGAGGCGGATAGTAAGACTGTTATGGATTGGAAGGTGATGTAATGTTAGCAGATTTATTAGATCAGAGCATAATTGCTATGAAAGAAATATATGAATTAGAAAAATCTTCTAATGATGTACAGAAACAGGAAAAGAATGATAAGATTTTCTCTAACGTTGTAAGTGAGAATCATCTGATGGTTAAGGTTGTTACAAACAGTATGTCTCAATTGGGATTTGTTATCTCGCAGGAAACTAGGGGGAAGGTTATTGGATTGCTTAAATCATCGTATGATGCAGTATCGAGAGGGTTGATACAAGAATCTACAGCTAATTATTTGCAAAAGGAAGTATTTAATATTAAGAAAGCAATACTTCAAGAATGGTCAAACTACTATCATAGAGTGGCAGACCAAAAGATAAATATGCTTCAGACTATAAAAGGTATTGCACCAGAGCGAGAAAAAGTAGATTATGCATCCAATAAAATTAAATTGGGTGCTTCTTGGGATTTTAAACAGGATAATCTGGACAAGATGGAAAAAGGTTTGCAGGAAGCAGACGAGATAATAAATAGTTTGGGCTTTGGAGAAGATGGTGCCGAAATTCTTGTTTTCCTCAAGAAAGTTGCATCTGGAAAAGCAAGTGTTCATGATTTAACCCCAGATATATTAAATTGGTTAAAGGAGAACAACATGACATCTAAACTTGCAGTTAGTTTTAGATAAAGGTGGTAATGAATCGTATGGATTTAAATAGTACACATTCATGTGTTTTTTCCTATCATAACATAATAAGAAGTCAGATCTCGATTGATAAATACAATGGCGAGAGTAAGTGGATTAATATACCGGAAAAGATTTCAGGATAGGAAGTAGTAGAAATAGGAGAAAAAGCATTCTCGAATAATTTAATAATTGAGCATATACAATTACCTGATTCAATATTAAGAATCAACGATTTTGTTTTTTTGGATGTCTTAATTTAAGAAAAGTAAAATTTGGATTAGGTATTAGAAAAATTGGCGATAATGCATTTGCTGAGTGTGAGTCATTGCAAGACATACAGATTCGTTCGGAAATGGATTGTATCGGTGCTAATGCATTTACATTATCAAGTATAGAATCTGTTGAAATAAACGCTATAGAGGATTTTCGAGAAGAAAGTTTTTCCCTGTGTAGTAGGTTAACATCTTTTTCAGTGAAAAAAGTTGATCGAATCCCTGAAAATTGTTTTTCGCATTATATATATTTGTCGAGTGTAAGAATGGAATCAGAGGCTGTAAATGTAGAACAAGAACTTAAGCAGGCTCTTCTGGAGGCTGGAAGTAAGTAAACAGGGAGTGACTGAAGATGAAAATAAAAATCACATTCAATGCTCCGGTTGTACTAGGTTTTGCGGCAATTTGTTTTATTGCAACATTATTGAATTATCTTACCAATGGCAAGAGTAATCATATGATATTTATGACATATCATTCGTATTTAATGTCACCACTTACATATTTACGTTTATTTACACATGTATTTGGACATGATGGGTGGCAACACTTTATAGGGAATATGGCATATATCTTATTGCTAGGTTCTATGCTTGAGGAAAAACATGGACCAATGAAAATTATAGAGGTAATAGCAGTTACTGCATTGGTGACGGGCGTTATTAATTATGTTTTCTTTTGGAATACGGCATTATGTGGTGCTAGCGGTGTTGTATTTTCATTTATTTTAATGGATTCATTTACTAGCTTTCGAGAAGGAGAGATACCAATCACTTTCATACTTGTAGCTGCCATTTATTTGGGACAGCAGGTATATGATGGAGTTGTTCTGGATGATAACATTTTTAACATGGCGCAGGTAGTGGGCGGTGTCGTAGGAGGAATCATAAGATTCCTTCTTAATAGGAAATCAAAATATGGTATATAAAGACGGATATAAGGATGAGGAGCAATTATGAATACAATTCGATGCGACTATAAATATATTACTCATTTGGTTTTATAAGCGTGCTACCATATAAAATATTAATAATGATTGACTATATACAAGATATTATAAGAGAAAAGGAGCGGATTACACATGAGTAATATAAGTGGAATAAAAAAGGTGTCGGAATTGTTAAAAAATGAAGAAACTGTAGTTTATGAAATAACGGGTGAACTTAAACGACCATTTCCGTTAGGAAAAAATAGAATATATATTATTCCAGGATATCAACGAGAAATAAGATGGTCATCAGAAGATGTACAAACATTAATAGATGATTTGATTCGTGGGGGAAAAAAATTTCTAGGAACTATTACTATTAGTACATTAGATGGAATAAATTGCGAAGTAATTGATGGTCAACAGAGACTAACAGTGTTAACAATGATTATTTCTCAGCTTAATAAGTATTTTCCAGACAAAAAAAGCTTTAAAGATTTATGCAAAATTCAAAATGATTCATTTCTTATGTTTAATAATGCACTTGAAAATGAATTTGATTTAGATTTATTAAAAGAAAGCAATATAAGTGTTTTTGAAAATATTGTAGGTAGTGATATATTGAATCAAATTCCTGATTTTCAGGTGATTTGGAATAGTATAAAGCAAAGAATAGATAATTGTACTAACAAGGAAAAGTTGTTAAGTGCTGTCTTGGAAAGTGATATAAATCTTCTTGTTAATCATGTAGATGGAACCAATTCTGATAGAAAGTTTTGTATTGATTATTTTATAGATATAAATGATAAAAGAAAAGAGCTAGATAATTTAGATATTATTAGGGCATTTGCTTTCAAAGAAGATTTTGAAAGAATGACTAAACATTGGGTATCAATTCAAAAAAGATGTGTTTGTTTAATGCCATATATGAAATATTCTAGAGATGAGTTGTTTTATCAGTATTTTGTGTGTATGGTTAATAAAGAATTGGACTATAAATTGACAAAGCCAATAGGAGAAAAATATCTTATTAAAGAGGATATTAGTATTAATAATTGTGAATATTCTAAGGGAACTGTTGTTTGGAATGTTTTTTCAAATGATAAATTTTATGCAGAATTACTTGAAGATTTAGATGATTATTTGGATTTTCTTGCAATTGTAAAATCAACAGAAACGGGGGGAGATGACACTTTTAAGAGCCTATTTTGTATTAGTTCTGGATGTACATTAGATTCTACGAAAATATTAAATGCACATACTATAATAAATTCTATTTTACGAAATGATGATGTTGTGCCTAAAATGATGGTTATGAAATATTACTTAAATGTTTTAAAGTCTCAATATGCGGAAAAGTCAGCATATAGTGCAGTTTATTACATAAATATAATTGCAACATTGTTTACTTCTAATGGAAAGAGAAAAGGCTCTGAGCAAATTGGTATGAGATTAATTCAATTAAATTGGATTGAGCAATTAAGAGATTTGGCATATAAAATGTTGATTGATATGTCTGATATAACTGATTTTGCAAAAATATACAAAGTGAATCGAAAATATACAATTGAAAGCGGACAATATATGGCAAGACGATATTTAACAATGTGTGATAGTTACTCATGTGATAACGGAAGCATACGCTTTAATGAAGAGTGTTTCAAAAAACTAAATATTTCATCAGGAATGTTTAATATGGAGCATTTTATTGTTAATAGAGATTTTAAGTATGCATTATATGATGACAATGAAAAGAAATTAGCAGAAATAGCATTGCCTAGAAAATATAAGAAATATATTGCTACAATTGCTAATTATCTAATTCTTGATAATGAAATTAATGCTAATTTAAAAAATCGTCCTGTATATGAAAAAATAGATATGTTGGAACAAGTAATATTGGATAAAGGAATAGATTTTGTAATTCCAAGTAAAAGAAGTCAATTACATTATTATCAAATTAAGAAATATTTGCATGATGATAGTCAATATCCAAAATTGTTATTGGAGAGGGCGAAAACGCGAAAAGAAAGAGAACAAGTATTGAAGAATTATTATTCAAATTATTTTGAAGATGAGTTTTTGAATCTTGCGAGAACAATGGATAATAAAGGTATTGTTTATGAATTTGAAACATATAAAAAACTAATAAAACTAGGATTTACATATGAAAAAGATGGATATGAATGCAATATGGGGGGTTTAGAGTATGACATGGATACAGTATTCCATTCTATAGAAGCATACATTAACCCTAGAGAAGAGAATGTAACATTATCTGTAGAAGTATATAACCCATATTATGGAACAGTAAGTGATAAATGTAATATGGAAAATAAATATTCTGCAATGTTAGAAATAATAGAAGAATTATTCGTAGATAAATTTAAGAAACGTCCTAATATAGAATCTAGTAATTCTTATGGAGGTTCAGATGATGAAAGTATAACTTTTTCATATAATATAAAGATGAATGAAAATAATATAATGAAATTCATTAACACGGTAAAATATGTAAATGATACACTTATAAATGAGATGCCTAATTCAGGTTATGCTGGGGAGAATGTTCTAAAGTAAAATGTTGATGTATTTTGATAAAAATTCTATGCTAATATGAGAATTGTATTGTAAGCTAAATTCAAACATATGGTGATTATAATGGGCAATAGAAGCATATTACACATAAACAATATCATATAGTATTTATCACCCAATAAAGAGATTAGCCTGCAAATAAAAAAGAAAGCTATAAAGGTATCTAATAAAGAAAATTATATGTAATGGTGAGGCGGCATTTGATTTTAAAGACATTTATGGTGGTAATATAGTAGAAATGCTGCATAATGTCCTCTAGATTGTATAACTATTATCGGAAATCCTTTCGACAAACAGTTTTGCAAAATTATTAAATTTTCTCTTACGATATTGAGCAGTGATAATATAATACGAGGAGGATAAAGCCATTTTGCAAATTTAAGAGAACAAAGGAAGAAATATGTATTTAATTAAGACGATAAAAGGTGACATAACAAAAGTAACAGATGTACAGGCAATTGTAAATGCAGCAAATAACTCACTTCTTGGTGGAGGCGGTGTAGATGGTGCTATTCACAGAGCAGCAGGACCGGAACTTCTGGTGGAGTGCAGGACACTTCATGGATGTGAAACAGGAGAAGCAAAGATAACAAAAGCCTATAATTTACCATGTGATTATGTTATTCATACTGTAGGACCGATATGGAATGGAGGAAGGAATAGAGAAGAGGAGCTTCTTGCTAACTGCTATTTTAATTCCATGAAGCTGGCAATGGATAATGGAATAAGGTCTATTGCATTTCCTTCCATATCAACGGGAGCATATGGTTTTCCGGTTGAGTTAGCAGCAAATATTGCAGTACATACAGTAAACAGGTTCTTGCAGGATAATCTGAACAGCTTCGATTTGGTGGAATGGGTGCTGTTTGATACTCATACTGAATCGGTGTACGAAGCTGCGGAAAAATCATACATGGAAGATGAAAGTGATGATTTTGATTTTTGATTAAAGTTTTGATTAACGATTTTGGAACAAAGATTCGAATTACGAGGACAGACTTTGGGACTCGTAAAGTCATATACTAAAGACAATCAAAGAGCTGATATCATTTGCAACTAATAAGGGAGTGTGTGATTATGAGAAATAACAAGAATTCTATTGGAGAAAACGTAATTTTGTTTCTGGTAGCTATTGGAGTATTTGCTATCATAGGCGTATTCGCAGGATGGTGGTCTGGTTCTGATGATGAAGAGTATTATGATTATGACTATTCACCATCAAGTTCATACTCGTCACATAGCAGTTCATCGTATAATTCAAGCGGCAGCTCAGGAAGCAACAGTTATACACCAAAGAGCTATTCTTCCGGAAAATATAATAGTAGTAGTTCATCAGGAAGCAGTACAGATTCTTCGGGCAGCAGCACGGACAGCTATAGCAATTCCGGTAGCAGCTCTACATATTCAGGAAGCTCTTCAAGCAGCAGCTCCGGTTCAAAGAAATATTATCATGATTCATACGATGATGGTTATGATGATGTCTATATGGATGGAGACTATGATGATGACAGATACGACAGCGATGATGATTATGCTGCCGGTGTAGATGATGCTATTGATGACGATGATGAGGACTGGTAAAATAGTTGGAGGTGTACTGATATGCCATAGGATGGATACGGTGGAGATGAAAGCTTTCCCCATGATGGAAAACAGGGAAGATGCGGCTGTGGCGAGGGCTACAGTTGGGATGATAATGATGGCAAAGTCAAAAGAAGGTGGTAAGAGTGGGACTATTTAAGAAAAAGACAGTTACAAAGGCATATGATAAAGAAAATAAGAAACCGGTAATCAAAGCGAGCATATGTAATGGTGAGCAGGTTGCAGGCTTTAAGAACATTCATACAGGTAAGATAGAAGAAGTTATGCTGATTAAGAACCGGGCAGACCTTGATGCATTCAAGAAAATGTATGGAATAGATGGAGAGATAGAGAAGGAATATTAAACGAGGGATTTGAAAAAATTAAGAAGAAAGGTATAACAGGAAGTAAATAATGGTAAAGAAGATAATGCGTGATCCACTGTTTCTTGCACAGAAATCAGTGGATGCTACAGAAGATGATAAACAGGTGGTTACGGATTTACTTGACACATTGAGAGCAAATCTTGACCATTGTGTTGGAATGGCAGCTAACATGATTGGCGTGAAAAAGAATATCATAGTGGTTGCGGCCGGACCATTCCAGTTTGCCATGATTAATCCGGTGATTACCGGAAAATCAGGAGCTTTTCAGACGGAGGAAGGCTGTCTTTCGCTGGATGGTGTGAGACCATGCACAAGATATAAAGAGATTGAAGTGGATTATCTCGACCAGAATTTCAAAAAGAAACATGGCAAATACACAGGCTGGACAGCACAGATAATTCAGCATGAGGTGGACCATTGTAATGGGGTGGTCATATGAAGCTAAAGAACATATTAATAGTAGTGGACAATATTGAAGAGTCAATCCACTTCTATAACGAACTGTTTGGCCTTAATGTGATTTCGAGACAGGAAGGTAATGTAATAATGTCGGAGGGCCTGGTATTGCAGGATGCCGGAATATGGAAGGAAAGCATGCAGATACAGACTATTCCATATAACAATATGACGGAACTGTATTTTGAAGATAATAATATCGAAGGAGTAGTTAAAAAGCTGGAGTCAGGGAGGTATGAGGTCAGATATGCTACAGCACTGACAGAACTCGACGGAGGACAGAAGCTTGTAAGATTTTATGATCCGTCCGGAAACCTTATTGAAGTGCGCACACCATGGGATAAATTTGTGAATAGAGAGTGATTAGGTGTTCAGGTATCTGGATAAATAATCTCGTTTATTTGAAGAGGCTGGAAAAAAATGCAAATATTTGTAGACGAGGCTCACATAAGAATCATATCAAAGGACCGAAAAAGCGCACAGAGGAAGATGATGAGAGGTTTGCACAGTCGTTTGAGAAAATGATACTGATGGCAAAATCAAAGGAAGAACTAAGGAACACAGAACGGTAATAATAATTGTATTTTGCCCCTCAATCCGCTATACTATAACTAAGTATAGCGGATTGATACGTTTTGTGGAGGTTCATATGGTGAGTACTTTAAAACTGCCGGTAGGAATTGATAGTTTTGAAAAAATCAGAAGGAACAACTTTTATTATATTGACAAGACAAAGCTCATAGAGCAATTGGTTGAAACCGGTGGAGAGGTCACCCTTTTTACACGTCCGAGGCGTTTTGGAAAGACTCTCAATATGAGTATGCTAAAAAGTTTTTTTGAGGTTGGCACGGATGAGTCATTGTTTGATGGCTTATATATTTCAGGCAACAAAGAGCTTTGTGACAAATATATGGGAAAGTACCCGGTTATTTTTCTGTCACTCAAGAGTGCTGAAGGACGTTCATTTGATGATGCAAGATATATGATTACTGAGCTTATAGGAATAGAGGCAGAAAGATTCGGCTTTTTGGAAGATAGTGAATATCTGTCAGAAAATGAAAAAAAGCGTTACAAGGCGATTATTGCATTGAAGGATGGAAAGAATGCAATGGATGAAAAAGTGCTTGTATCGAGTCTGCAGATTTTATCTCAATTATTATATAAGCATTTCGGGCAAAAGACGGTAATATTAATTGATGAATATGATGTCCCTCTGGATAAAGCATTCCAGAATGGTTACTATAAAGAGATGGTTTCACTAATCAGAGGACTCTTTGGAAAGGCACTCAAGACTAATGAGTTTCTGCAGTTTGCCGTACTCACAGGCTGTCTTCGTGTATCCAAGGAGAGTATTTTTACAGGTCTCAACAATTTTGAAATCAATTCCATTGTAGATATCGCCCATGATGAACAGTTTGGTTTTACTGATGATGAGGTCAGGAAGCTGCTTACGGATTATGACAGGGCTGAGCGTTACCCTGATGTAAAGGAGTGGTACGATGGCTATCATTTCGGTAATACCGACATTTATTGTCCGTGGGATGTAATCAATTTTGCTAAGAAGCTGGTTTTTGACACATCAGCCAGGCCGAGTGCATTCTGGATTAACAGCAGTGGCAATGACATGGTGAAGCGTTTTGTAGACAAGGCAGACCAGACCACGAGAGATGAGATAGAAAAGCTCGTGGCAGGTGGTTTTGTTGAGAAACAGCTCCGCCTTGACTTGACTTATGATGAGATTGACAATACTATAGACAATCTGTGGAGCGTACTTTTTACAACAGGCTACCTGACTACGGCTGGTGAGGTCAGGCTGCCCGACAGTGAGAGCTATGCCTACAAGCTGGTGATTCCAAATAAAGAGGTGCGTGAAGTGTTTGTTCTCCAGATTCAGGAGTGGTTCAAGGCTGTTGTTGCAAAAGATGATGATACCATGAAGCTTTTATCCAGAGCTATCATCGATAAAGATGAGAAGCAGATTGCAAGACAGCTTAACATTGTGATGAGCCGCATGATAAGTATACTTGATACAAAGGCTTCTGATGATATGAAAGAGAACTTCTATCACGGTCTGCTCCTCGGCCTGCTTCGCGGAAGCAATCCGGGCTGGCTTATTAAGTCAAATCGTGAGTCGGGAGATGGTTTTAGTGATATTTTAATCAAGCCGGAGGATCCGGATGCAGGCATCGTTATTGAAGTGAAATATGCAAAAGAGATGAAAAACCTTGATGTAGCGTGTGAGGCGGCTATGACGCAGATTAAGGAGAAGAGATATGATGAGGCTCTGCGCGATGAGGGCAGGTGCGACATTTTAGCATATGGCATTGCTTTTTGCAGGAAGAGATGCAGGGTTGTAGGAGAAAAAATAAATGATTAAAAACATAGTATTTGACATAGGAAACGTGCTTGTCAGGTTCCAGCCGGACGAGGCAATGCGTGAGATTGGCATTGAAGAAAATAAAATAGCAGCTTTAGCCCATGCAACATATGAAAATCCTGTCTGGGTTGAGCTGGACCGTGGTGTAATTCCTGAGAACGAGATAATTGATGAGATGGTTAAGGTGGCTCCACAGTATGAGGCGGATATCAGGAGATTTTTCAAAGAGGGAAAGGCTTTTGTCGTAAAGGCATTCGACTATGCAGCAGACTGGATTAAGGAGTTAAAGAGCAGAGGCTATAAAGTGTATTTATTATCGAATTATCCAAAGGACTACTTCGAGCTTCATACGCACAGTGAACTTAGTTTTGTGTCACTTGTTGACGGCAAAGTCATTTCAGCTATGGTTGGGATGATAAAGCCTGATGCCGGTATCTATCAGTGCCTGTTTGATAAATACAATCTGAATCCGAAAGAATGTGTGTTCATAGATGACAGACCGGAGAATATCGAAGGTGGCAGAAAGCTTGGTATGGAGGGAATTGTGTTTACAGACTATGAGACCGGAAAGAAAAAGCTGGAGCAGATACTGATGGCAAAATCAAAGGAAGACTAATAAAGGATTGGAGCATTAAAGATGAAGACAGCAATTGTATATGCATCAGTGCATCATGGAAACACAAAAAAGATAATTGACGAGATAGCAAAGACAAACGATGTCGAGCTGATAGATGCGACACAGATTGTAGAGAAAGACTTGTCGGAATATGATTTAATCGGTTTCGCATCAGGCGTATATGGTGGAAAGTTCCATCAGTCGGTGCTTAAGTTTGCATCAGTCAATCTCACAGACAATAAAAATGTATTTCTTATCTGCACATATGGCGGCAGACCTGTCTTTAAGTCAATTGAGCAGGTGATAGCATACAAACATGACAACATTGTTGGAAGGTTTTCATGCAAGGGATTTGATACGTTCGGACCGTTCAAGCTGATTGGCGGTGTATCAAAGGGGCATCCGGATGAGAAAGACCTTGCGGCGGCAGTAGAGTTTTACAACGGACTAACAGAACAGCCAGTGTTTCTGAAATAGAGAAACACTGGCTGTTTTTATAATCCTAGTTTTTTATAGCTCAAGATTCCGATAAATCTCATCACGTTCATCCTGCTCAATACCCAGATAATGCTGCGTGACTTTATAGGACGAGTGATTGTAGACGTCCATCAGCAGAGCAGGTGGTGTGCCATTCTTCCAGGCGTGATATCCAAATGTCTTTCTCAGAGAGTGACAGCTGATATGTTCATCCTGAACTGTCTCCTCGGCAGCAGTCCTTACAATTCGGTATGCCTGAACTCTGTTTAGTGGCTGCCTCCTGCAGGTGGCTTTTGTAAAAATAAACTCATGTTCAGTCGGATGCCGTTCGTTGAAATATGTCCGGAGAGCATCGGTGGCATTGCAGTTCAGAGTGACATAGTTATTCTTGCCGGTCTTTTGCTCGTTGATAAGAAAATGAGAGCGAAATACATGGTGCTCGAAATTGTATACGTTATCCCACTTCAATTTAAGCAGGTCACTGATTCTTAGTGCTGTGTTTAATCCCATAACAATTAAACAGTAATTGCGGCGGTTTGGATGGATATCTTTATAGTACATCCTGAAAGCCGCCAGTTCATCCTTATTTCGGATTGGCTGTGTAGTTCCCATTGAATACTCCTTTGCGGTAGAAAATATTATCAGGCACATGCCGCATGACAGACTCTTCCCCGGAATATCCAAAATCCACAACAAAATAATAGTAATTATAAAAAGCAAAAAATGCAACATTTTATAGTGAAATGTTGCATTTTTTGCTTTACACCTATTATATCGGACACCATTTGCATACCTTAACCCCAAAGAAAAGAATTTTTTTAAATAATTTTCTTTACCTTTTTCTATCATTTTTAATTAATTTCACGGGATTTAACTATATCAAGTGAAAGATAAAGCTGTTCTTGATGAAATATGACTAAAACGTCATAAATATTTGATGTTATTTAATCAGCTTCTGTTTTGACACCCTTATTAATCTGCGAAAAAATGTAACATTTCACTATAAAATGTTGCATAATTCGGAAAAGCATGGACAAAGCTATTCCCTAGTGCATGGAGGTAGAAAATGCTCAAATTATCATTAAAGGAAGGGCAATATGTAAATATCGGAGACGATATCCGAATCGTGTTCGCGGGTGGAACAGGAAAGCACTGTCGATTACTGATAGAGGCTCCAAAAGAACTGAATATCGCAAGATCCAACAACGAACCGGACCCGGCGAAGCGAAAAGATACATATTATCCTGAACCTGAGTTTTCCAGTGAAGCAAAGAAACAAATCAAACAAATCATCTGGAATGAGAAAGAACGTCAGAAAAAGACGCAAAGCAACTAATCAAGTTAATAGGCGGCCGTGGCACATGCCACAACCCGGAAAGCCGTTTGTTATAAAGCAATAAAGTGACTGCAAATACCAAAAACAAAGCAGTTACTAAACACCCTCGGGAAAAGGACTTCCAGAGGTCAAACATAATAACCCATGAATATGGGACAAGGAGGATTATATTATGGTAGTACAACACAACATGCAGGCAGCAAATG
>ERZ836877.1182-NODE-1182-length-40771-cov-5.175607_pt1 | contig 40771 bp, 37 predicted proteins | sample MGYA00519469_ERZ836877 | MGnify/ENA primary metagenome ERZ836877 (study PRJEB31850, sample SAMEA3708809) | human gut metagenome | biome: human gut; feature: human-associated habitat; material: faeces | place: China | collected 2014 ...
CGCATTTAAATACGGCAAATTCCTGCTGCCACCACGTTTTCTTACGGCACTTTCGCTTCCAAAAGTGCCCACCCGGGAACAGTAACTATCGATTCTTGTAATTCTGTATGTTTTTTTATGCTTTGTTTACGGGACATGGTTTTTGTGGTATACTGATCCCGCCTGAAACAACTCACAAAAGTGAGTTTATCCTGAAAATAATTCACTTATATGAAAAAGGAGTTTGATTATGCTTAAATTAGAACGTACCAGCGTCATGAATCTGGAAAATGCCATGCGCGGTGCCCGCAATCCGATGAACAGCTGGGGACGGATGGACAGCTTTTATGATGAGAATGGCGAATATAAACTGGGACCGAACGATCTAGACCTTGCGAAACGTCTCCGCAAAGCAGGCAGCGACCACCGCAAGTTTCTGCGCCAGGTATTTGTCTCAGTCGATGTGACCGCACCTCTCTACTGGTGGAAAGAATATGATACTTATAAAGTAGCGACCGTCGCCAATTCAACCAGCACGATGCACAAAATCGCCAGCAAACCGTTTTCGATGGACGATTTCAGCTGCGACCACATGACAGCCGGAACACGCGCATTTATGGAAACAGTTATCGCCAAGCTGGAGGAAATCCGCCTGCGTTATCTGGAGACAAAGAATAAGGATGACTGGTATGATATGATCCAGCTGCTGCCGAGCAGTTATAATCAGATGCGGACTTGTTCGTTTAATTATGAGACACTGATTAATATTTATTATGCCAGAAAGGATCATAAGCTGGCGGAGTGGCATACATTCTGTGACTGGATCAAGACCTTGCCGTATGGGGAAGAATTGATTATTGGGGAAGGAAAATAGATAATTAGTTTGATTTTCGTGAGAGGGACGGAGAAAAAGCCGCCCGGGCAAAAATGATCAGGTTTCGAGGACTGGGATTTTCTAGGCATCTTCGGTTTGATTAAAAACAAAAAGAAATCCTCACAAAGCAAGTTTGTTGCGGTTTCTTTCAACATCAAATCCGAATCTGCCAAGTAAATCCACAGTCTCGAAAATTCCATTTTTGCTCGGGCGGCTTTTTCTCCTGTTTATTGGATGATAACTTGGTAAAATTTAAGATCCTGGTGTCATCCAGCGCATGAATGCGGCTGGATGACGGCGTAGGATCTTTTTTCGTTCCGTATGATAAATTACTTTGTCCACCATCTACTTTCTTATCTAACTATATTCAAGAAAGTCCCCCATGTCTTTCTTCTAAATACTGAATGTGCGCTTAGAAGAAATGTTTAGTTATGGCAGAGAACTGGCATTCCCTTGTATACTTTCTCGTAGAGAAGTTTTGCTTTATCAACCGGCAGATTGATGCAGCCGTGGCTGCCGGAATACTGGTAGATGGTTCCGCCGAATTTACTTCTCCAGCTTGCGTCATGGAAACCGATGCCGCCGTTGAATGGCATCCAATAGTCTACGTGACTTTCATATTCATATGTGCCGTCTGCCCGTTTGGCGCCGCGCAGAACGCGGTCGGCCTGCTTGTAGGTCAGGCTGTAAATACCTTCCGGGGTTGTGTAGTTTTTGGACACGTTTCCGGTTACGCACGGAGCATCCCAAGTCAGGGCGCCGTTTTCATACATATATACATGCTGGGCGCCGAAATCAACTTCTGCGTAGGTATTGCCCCAGTCTGCGTCAGAATGGCTGGCTGCCTGCTGGGAGAACTGGACTTCACGTTCCTGATTGATGCCTGTCTGCGCCATCAGAACCAGGTTGTCTGTCTCTGCAGTCTGGTCAATCTTCCATCCATAAGGGCCTGTCAAGGCAACCTCTTTTCCGGAAGTGGTATGGAAGGTACGGGTAGTTCCAGCTGTGTCGTATTTCGCTGCCAGCGCCTTGATGTAAGCAGCTGCCTTATCGCGGTCTACAGTAATGACACCATTCTCACCGCCTGTATACCAGCTGACATATTCAGTACCGGACAGTGTCTCGGTTGCATCACCGATATGGAAGGTGATGGTCGCATTTTTAGCCTGGTTCATCTGGGCGCAGAGTGCTTTTAAGGATGCATCGCCGGAAGTTACCTGGATCGGTGTGTAACATCCCAAGGCTTCCAGATCAATCTCTGTCATGCCGGAGGCGATCGCTGCATTGATCGCCGTCTGTACCTTTGCCTTATCCACAGATTCTCCCTTTACTTCCGGAACAATCGTGAAATCTTTTCCTTCTTCCCAGGCGGATATATGGGCATCTACCGTCGGTGCTACACTATCTGACATACAATTTAAGGAAGCAATGCGGTTTGCAAGCATCGTCTGATCGCAGGAAAGCGGCATCGCGATCGTCAGCGCTCCTGCTCCAGCTGCCCCTGCTGCCTGCTGGTCAATCGCTGCCTGCAGCTCATTTGTAATCACTACTTTATAGCCGATCTCCGCTGCGGTGATCTCTTCTGTCTTGCCTCCGCGTTCTTTGATCGTTAATTTATAAGAACCGTAATTCTGCTCCAGCTTTGCCTTCGCTTCCTCGTTGCTCATTCCGCCGACTGCGACGCCATTTACACTTGTTCCATTTGCAAAACTGCCATCTGCCAGTACTGGCTGTGCAAACATCAGCACTAGTGCAGCTGCCGCACCAGTCATTTTAAGTATACTCATACTTTTATTTTTCATTTTTCACAAACCTCTCTGCCGCGCCATCCGGCTGCGACCTGCATGTATGGATTCTGAATCCTTATTATAGCAGAGTCGGAAAAAAAGTCCAGACCGATTCTAAAAAAGATCGTCAAAAGATCCAATTCGTAAGAATTTCTTAACGGTTCCTTTTTTCTTTCATTTTTTCCATATTCATGATTGCAGTTTTTCCATTTTGCAGTATGATGGTATTCATTGCAAATGGGAAGTATAACTTTCAGGACGTCCTTAAAAATGTTTAAAATTTTCATGTTCCCAAAAGCGCCAAAAGGACCGCCGCATCTGGCATGCCCTCTTCTAAGTAAACAAGATTTTTATTGTTATCTTGGTCTGCTTAAAAGGAAATATGCCAGTCTGCGGCAGTCCTTCTTTCTATTTCCGGTCAATTTCCGGATTGACATGCACCATAATGTGTTTTACCTTCGGAAATGTCTTTTCAATGCTGTTATGCACCACCTCGGCAATCTTGTGCGCCTCCCGCAGCGGCATGGAACCATCTACCTCAATCTCAATGTCCGCATAAATTTTATTGCCAAAGATCCGCGTCTGAAGCAGGTCAATCCGCGCCACATCTGGATTCTGAAGAACGCAGGCGCGCAGCTGTTCTTCGGTCTTCTCATCACAGGAATGATCAACCATTTTATCCATCGCATCTTTAAAAATCTCATACGCCGCTTTCACGATAAAGACGAAAATAACCAGGCTCGCGATCGGATCCATGACCGGAAATCCCATTCTCGCGCCCACGATTCCGACCAGCGCACCGATCGAGGAAAACGCATCGGAACGGTGATGCCATGCATCTGCCATCAGTGCGCTGGAATCAATCTTTTTCGCATAATATCGGGTGTACCAGTACATCGCTTCTTTACTGACAATGGATATAACAGCCGCTGCCAGCGCCAGCATCCCCGGAACCTGCAGGTGACTGTATTCTCCCTTGAGCACGTCCGTAAGCGCCTCCACGCCAATCCCCAGACCTGTCATAAAAAGAACCATCGAGAGGACAATCGCAGCCACACACTCCATCCGCTCATGTCCATACGGGTGCTCCTTGTCCGGCTGTTTGGACGACAGCTTAATTCCAATCACCACGATCATCGTGCTGAACACATCGGACGCCGAATGGATACTGTCACTGATCATCGCATTCGAATGTGCGAACACGCCGGCTAACAGCTTCATAAACGCCAAAAGGATGTTCACTACTATCGTTACAAAAGACACTTGATTTGCCACCTTCTGAAAATCATTCTGTTTCATATTCGTTACCTCCAAAAAAAATCTCATGGCACTAACGATAGGTGGGTGCTGCAAACCCATAAAAAAGTATAAAAAAACACCCACGAACCAGTATGAGTAACTACTGTCCCGTGGATGAAACTAACTTCCACTGTCGCTTCTGCGACCCGACCCCATGATATTCACGGTCTGCTCAGTTTGTACTGTAGTTTGATATGCAGTGCAAAGAGTTTATGATGAATAATAGCACAAATTTACTTTGTTGTCAATATCGGGGAACGCCCCTTTTTCCATATTTATTTTTTCAATTCCTTAATTCCAGCCTCAAGTCCTGCCGCCGTCAACGGAAACATCGGAATCTCCTCGCGGATCAGACTGATCGTGTACGCACCGTAGGCATATGCCCAGTTATTTTCCCGCATCGGGTTCAGCCAGATCGCCGACGGAAAACGCCGGTGCATCTCCTGCAGCCAGTAAATGCCTGTCCGCTCGTTGCTGTGGAAATAGTCGAGACTGCCGCCGCGGTACAGAAGTTCCGACGGCGCCATCGACGCATCCCCGACCAGAATTACCTTGTATTCCGGTTTCAGGTTGTGAAAGACCCACTCGGTCGAGATCTTATCCCGCCAGGAGCAGGACGGCGTCGTAAACAGCTGATCGTAGAAACAGTTGTGGAAATAATAAATCTTCAAATCCTTAAAATGGGACGACTGATTGACCGCCTGAAACAGCCGGTTGCACAGATCCGCATATGCCCACATCGACCCGCCGCTATCCATCAGAAGCAGAAGCTTCGTCTGGTTCTTTCTCGGGCGCTCCATGACGAGCTCCAGACGTCCGCCTTCGTCACAGGTCTTCTCAATCGTTTTCTCCACATTGAGTTCCGTTTTCGGTCCATCCTCACGGCAGGATAAAAGACGCAGCTTTTTGAGCGCCACCTGAAACTGCCGGATCTGGATGACCGCATCGTCGCGGAAATCGCGGTAATTCCGCTGTTCCGCCACCTGCAGCGCGCTCCGGTTTTTGCCCGGTCCGCCCACGCGAATGCCCTTCGGGCTGTAACCGGAATGTCCAAATGCCGACGTACCGCCGGTTCCAATCCACTTATTGCCGCCGTGGTGCTGCTCATGCTGCTCTTTCAGTCGTTCCGCCATCATTTTACGGATATCGTCCAGATCAAGTCCCGCAAACCGCGCATCGACCTCATCCTTATCATACGGCGTCTGCGCGTGCGCCTTGGCAAGCCAGTCTAAGACCTCCTTCGGAAGTTCCTCAAACGTCTGCACATTTTTAAAATATGCCAGAAATGCCTGGTCAAATTTGTCATATTCGGACTCTTTTTTGACCAGAACCGCCCTCGCCATATAGTAAAACTCCGTCAGGCTCGCGTCGTTCAGGTTCATTTCCAGCGCATCCATCAGGCTGTTCCACTCATTGAGGCTCGTCTTCATCCCGTAAGAACGGAGTAGATACAGAAAATCAGTAAACATATCGGTTATTCTCCACCAGCTTTAAATCCTCTGTCTTTTTTAAGAGTACCCCCGCAAACGGGATCTCCTTTTCCAGCTTCTCCACCGGCACGCCGCCGATCACAAGCGCCTGAATCCAGTCCAACACCTCGGAGGTACTCGGCTTCTTCTGCAGGCCGCGCAGATCGCGCACCCGGTAGAAGGCGTCCAGCACGCCGTCGATCAGCTTCTGGTCGAGATCCGGGTAATGTGCCTTGATGATCTTCTCCATCATCGGTTGCTCCGGGAATGCAATATAATGGAAGATACAGCGGCGCAGGAACGCATCCGGCAGCTCCTTCTCCGCATTGGAGGTAATAATCACAATCGGACGGTGCTTCGCTTTGACAGTCTTTCCCGTCTCCGGAATGTAAAATTCCATCTTGTCAAGTTCCCAGAGCAGGTCGTTCGGGAATTCCAAATCCGCTTTATCGATCTCATCGATCAAAAGAACCGTCTGCTTTTCCTTCTCAAATGCCTCTCCCATCTTTCCGAGGCGGATATATCTGGCAATATCATCAACGCCATCCGCACCAAACTGGCTGTCGTAAAGACGCTGTACCGTATCGTACACGTAAAGACCGTCTTGTGCGCGGGTCGTCGATTTAATATTCCAGATCAAAAGTTCCATATCGAGGGATCTGGCAATCGCCTCCGCGAGCATCGTCTTTCCAGTGCCCGGTTCTCCCTTGATTAAGAGCGGCTTTTTGAGCGCCGCCGCAATGTTAACGCTGCGGATCAGTTCATCCGAAGCGATGTATTCGTCACTGCCGTGAAATTGCTGCATGGTAAATTCTCCTTTTAGAAAGTTCTCCTTTTACATAACTGTAAACACTAACAAGGGCAGCATAACGATTCAGGATCCATGCTGACTGCGATCGGTTCGGATCCATCGTTCCTCTCGATCGTCATACATAATCCTGCCCGTTTGCCACCCTATTGATTTTCTATAAATATAGCAATATTCTAATAGTTTGTCAAATCGTATATATGTTAGGATTTCATTAGAAAAACACGATTGTTACTGCTCACTATTCTACTTTGCCACCCGGATATTCTTGCTGCCGCTAAATCCTTCCGGCGGCTCTGTCTCCGTGAGGATCGTCGCTTCTTCAAACACCCCGAACGTCACCGAACTTACCATGCCGAATTTCTGGCTGTCCGCCAGCACATAGCAGCGCTCTGTCTGGCGCATCGCCTCTTGCTTGACTAATGCCTCATTCGGATCCGGCGTCGTGAAACCGTGGCGCTTGCTGACGCCGTTGGTTCCAAAAAATCCCTTTGTAAAATGATAGCTCTGGATCATCAGGATCGCCTGACTTCCGATGACCGCCTCCGTCGTGCCCTTTAACTCACCGCCAATCAGAATTACGCGGTTTCCGGCGGCTGCCAGCCGTTTGGCATGTGATACCGCATTCGTCACAAACGTGGCGCTGCGCGCCGGAAGATAGTCTAAGATATACCCGGTCGTCGTGCCCGCGTCCAGATAGACAAAATCATCCGGCTGGATAAGTCCCGCCGCAAACTGGGCGATTCTCCTTTTCTCCTCCTGCTGCAATTCCATCTTCTGTGCCACTGACGGCTCGGTTCCCGTAAATGTCCCGTCCGAGGACACCGCGCCGCCAAACACCTTGGTCAGGCGCCCCGCCTTGTCAAGCGCATTCAGATCCCGCCGGATCGTCGATTCCGAAACTCCCAGCACCTCTTTAATCTCAGGAACTGTCACACTCCTCTTTTTATCCAGAAGTTCCAAAATCAGTTCGTATCTTTTTTCTGTCAGCATGACTCTTTTCCTTTCATCTTCTGCTGTGGTTGAACTTTTTTTAGCTCAATTTTTCACTTCTCTCTGTCTTAATATTCTTATCAACTGCAGCTGCTTTCGACAATGACCTTCCGAATCGGCAGCACACGCCCCGGCGATACGGAAAGCTCATCCACACCCATTTTCAGGAATTCTTTTGTCAAACTCAGATCCGCGCCCAATTCGCCGCAGATACCTGCCCAGATGCCCTCAGCGTGCGCATTTTCGACAACCATGCGGATCATCGCCAGTACCGCCGGATGGTGCGGATCGTAAAATGCATCCAGCTCCGGGTTCTGACGGTCAACTGCCAGCGTATACTGGGTCAGGTCGTTCGTTCCGATGCTGAAAAAGTCCACTTTTTTCGCCAGATCCCGGCTTACCATGACTGCCGCCGGGGTTTCAATCATAATGCCCTGCTTCGGATCGCCAAACTGGAGATTCTGTGCGGTCAGCTCCGTCTTGACCTCCTCGACAATCTTCGCAATCGCCTCGACCTCCCAGACACTTGTGATCATCGGATACATGATCTGGAGATTGCCATAGGCACTTGCCCGAAACAGCGCGCGAATCTGTGTCTTGAAAATCTCCGGTCTTGTCAGGCAGATACGGATCGCCCGGCAGCCCATCGCCGGATTTTCCTCTTTTTTCAGTTCAAAATAATCGCACTGCTTGTCCGCGCCGATGTCCAGCGTGCGGATAATGACCGGTTTGCCCGCCATCGTTTCCGCTACCTGTTTATATACCTGGAACTGCTCCTCCTCCGTCGGAAATGTTTCTTTTTCCAGATACAAAAATTCGCTGCGGAACAATCCGATGCCCGCCGCATCGTTCTGAATGACCGACGCCAGATCCTTGCTGTTGCCAATGTTCGCATACAGGCGGATCTTCTTGCCATCCAGAGTGACTGTTTCGCGCCCTTTCAGTGTTTGCAGCAGTTCTTTCTTCTCCTGTTCCTCCCGCTGCCGGCGGCGCATTGTTTCCAATGTCTCCTCATCCGGTTCCACATACAGGACTCCGTTCGTACCATCCACAATCGCAAATTTCCCATCTACCGTCTCATCGAGCGCCACGTCCGTTCCGATCAGAGCCGGAATGCTCATCGTACGCGCCAGGATCGCCGTGTGGGAATTGACGGAACCGTGTACCGTCACAAAGGATAGCACCTTGTCCTTTTCAAGCTGTACCGTCTCTGACGGTGCTAAATCATCTGCCAGAATAATCACCGGCTCGTCCGTATGGATGCCCTGACCTGCGCCTCCGGACAGAACGCGCACAATCCGCTCCGAAATATCTTTGACATCCGCCGCGCGCCCGCGCATATATTCGTCCTCCATCGCCGCAAACATCTGGGCGAAATTGTCACCGGTCACCGCAACCGCATACTCGGCATTGACCTTCTGCGTATCGATGATATTCTGAACCGCGTCCAGATAGTCCTCGTCCTCCAGCATGATCTGGTGAATCTCAAAAATCGCCGCATTCGCCTCGCCAACTTCTTTTACCGCCTTTTCATACAACTCGCCGAGCTGGTGGATGGACTCCTGAACTGCCGCATTAAACCGCGCTTTTTCCTGCTCTGCATTCTCTATTTTCGTCCGCTTTACGGTCTGCTCGCCTTTCTGATACACACATATTTTTCCAACTGCAACACCGCCAAATACACTTTTTCCACGATACGTCTGCATGACCATTCCCCTTTCCATTGATCCATTGTCGAAAAATGCCGCCATGTAATAATCCCTTACATCGCGGCATCTTTGTTAAACTACATATTTTCCTTCATAAACTGGCTGACTGCCTCATAAGCTGCTTCTTCATCCTCACCCTCAAAGGTCAGGGTTACTTCCTGCCCGTTCTTTACTGCCAGTCCCATGATACCGAAAATCTTTTTGCAGTCGCCGCTCTTTCCGTCTTTCGTCAGTTTGATCGTACTCGTAAACTGTTTTGCCGCCTTTACCAGTTCACCTGCCGGGCGTGCGTGGATTCCTTCCGGGTCTGTAATGGTATATTTAAACTCTTTCATGATGATGTTCTCCTTCTCATTATAACCTATTTTGATTGATTTGACCAAAAAATTTCTAATAAAGATTCACATTCCGTCAAAAAAAATTATTTATCTATTCTTCTACATTCTTCTTGAGAACTCCTAAGAGTACCGTCGAGATCGCCATGCCAACCACCAGTGCCAGCAGATAGAACAGCGGATTTCCCATGACTGGGAATACGAAGATTCCGCCATGCGGCGCCATCAGTGTGCAGTTAAATAACATGCTCATCGCTCCCGCAACACCCGAACCGACGATGCAGGCTGGAAGCACGTGTACCGGATCGGACGCTGCAAATGGAATCGCGCCCTCCGTGATAAATGCCAGACCCATGATGAAGTTGGTCGGTCCTGCCTCGCGCTCTTCCTTTGTAAATTTCTTCTTAAACAGCATTGTTGCCAGCGCAATCGCACACGGCGGTGTCATACCGCCAATCATAACAGCTGCCATCACATCGTAGTTGCCGGAGGCGATTGCCGCCGTACCAAATACATATGCCGCCTTGTTGAATGGACCGCCCATGTCGATCGCCATCATCGCCGCCAGCACAAAACCAAGAATCAGCTTACTCGAACCACCCATGCTGCTCAGACCATTGTTTAACGCCATATTGATCGCGCCCATGACCGGCTCTACGACGAAGCTCATAACCAGTCCGATGAGCAGGACGCCCACAACCGGGTAAATCAGGACCGGAGCAATCTTTTCCAGTGCCTCTGGAAGATTCTCGCACGCTTTCCGAAGCGCCAGAATCAGATATCCGGCAATAAAACCTGCCGCCAGGGCGCCAAGGAAACCTGATTTTCCCTGAGAAGCAATCATGCCGCCGACAAAACCGACTGCCAGCGCCGGGCGGTCTCCGATCGCCATCGCGATGAAACCAGCCAGAATCGGGAGCATAAAGCCAAATGCCACACCGCCGACATTTTTAAACCATGCCGCCAGCGGGGTAATCGTACCAAAGTTTACACGCTGGTCGAGCGGAAGTGCATTCATATCCACACTAAAACCATCAATCAGAAACGCAATCGCAATCAGGATGCCGCCGCCGACTACAAATGGAAGCATGTGGGAGACACCATTCATCAGCTGCGTGTAAATCTGGTGTCCGACACTGCCCGATTTGCCGCCAGAGGCTGCCTTTGCCGGGCTGCTGCTTCCAGATGATGCTGCGTGGTAAACCGGTACCTCCCCGGACGCCGCGCGCTCCAAAAGCTCCGGTGCCTTGCTGATACCGTCCGAAACCTGACATTCGATCACTCGTTTTCCGTCAAACCGATCCATCGGCACCTGTGCGTCCGCTGCCACGATGATGCAGTCCGCCGCCTCGATCTCCTGTGCCGTCAGCACATTTTTTGCTCCGGCTGAACCGCGCGTCTCAACTTTGATCTTCCAGCCCTTCGCGCGTGCCGCTTTTTCCAGGCCTTCGGCTGCCATGTAGGTGTGCGCGATACCGGTCGGACAGGAAGTAACCGCTAAGATCTTCGGTCCGGCTGTCTTTTCCGTCTCTGCACCCGCTTTTTGCGCCTGAATCTCCTGACCACCTGCCTGTGCGGCATTCTCTCCATTTGTATCTGCCGCTTCTTCGACGGAATCAGCCGCCAGTCTCTCATCGATGCCTGCCTGTTCTGCATCTGCCTTATCAATAATGGAAAGAAAGTCTTCCACCGAAGAGGCATTTCGCAGGGAATCTGAGAAATTCTCGTCCATCATGAGAACGGAAAGCTTGCTCAACACATCCAGATGTACGTTATCTTTTGTATTTGGCGCTGCAATCAGAAACAGCAGAGTGACCGGTTCGCCGTCCAGGGAGTCGAAATCCACGCCATTTTTGATGACCATCGCCGCCAGCCCCGGCTTTTTGACCGCATCACATTTTCCATGAGGAATTGCAATCCCCTCGCCGATACCGGTCGTGCTCTCTTCTTCTCTCGCATAAACCTGCTTGCGGAATGCTTCGACATCCGACAGCTTTCCGCTCGCCGCCATCAGCTCTACCGCCTTGTCCAGTGTCTCCGATTTGCTGGTGGGTGCCGCATCCAGCGATATACTTCTCGGATCCAGTAAATCAGTAATCTTCATATCTGTTGCCTCCCTATTTATGCCCGAATGTCAGGTATGCATTGCATATCCGGCAGTACATTCTGCCAGCTTCAAAAATGTCTGCATACAACCTCATCCGATTTTTGTGATTTTACAGGTCTCATACACTTTCTTTATCTCATCCTTCGTCGCCAGCTGCTCCGAAAAGGCGCTCGCGCTTCCAGCTGCCAGTCCCATGCGGAAGGCGTGTTCATAATCTCCGCTCTCCCCGTATCCGGCCAGGAAACCGGCTACCATCGAATCTCCGGCTCCGACACCATTTTTCAAGGTTCCCTTCGGTGCTTCCGCCGCATAGACGCTTCCATCCTCCGCCAGAAGAACCGCGCCCTTGCCTGCCATCGAAACCAGCACGTTGACCGCACCTTTTTCCTGCAGCTTCTTCGCATACGGAACAACTTCCTCCCGCTCCGAGAGCTTCACGCCGAAAATGTCTCCCAGTTCATGATTGTTCGGTTTGATTAAAAATGGATGGTGTCCCAGCACATTGAGCAGCAGATCCTTGGTCGCGTCCACAACAATCCGGACGTCCCTGCCATCCAGGCGCTCCATAATCTTCTGATAAATATCATCCGGCATCGACGCTGGAATACTTCCAGCCAGCACCAACGTATCATCCGCCCCCAGCCGGTCAAGCTGGGTCATCAGCGCATCCACCGCTTCCCGCGGAATCCTCGGTCCCCGACCGTTGATCTCAGTCCCGTCGATGGATTTCAGCTTCAGGTTGATGCGGGAGACTCCCTCATCCAGGGAAATAAACTCGGCTTTCACGCCCAGCTGCTCCACTTCCTTCCGAACCTCCTCGCCGACAAACCCGGCAGTAAAGCCAAACGCCGTATTGGCAATTCCAAGGTTTTGAAGGACCGTCGAAACATTGATTCCCTTTCCGCCCGGAAGCAAAAGCTCCGAATCCGTCCGGTTGGTCAGTCCGAGCTTAAAATCGCTCACTGACACAATATAATCTAACGATGGATTAAAGGTTACCGTATAAATCATAAGCCTTCATTCCTTTCTTATCTTGATTGATTCTGACTGTATTATAAAATCATTTTCATTCAAAATCAATCAAACTTATTCACAAACATACTGCCTCTTTTTGGGTTATATTGCACAATTTTGATTTTTTATGATTGTTTTTGATTGATTGTTTCGTGTGAATTCCGGCGAAACGATTGCTGTCACTGATGGAATAGTGTTTCCAAAAACATCATTTTTACTCAGCTTCATCTCCTCTTCTAATCGTAAAATCCGCCTTTGTTGACAAGGATTTCCCCATTTGCTATAGTAAATGAAGAATTTTGTAATATCTTTGTAATATTTCCAAGATGTTTTTATATCAGAAAGGATATACGATATGAACGATTCCCCTTTGAAACCTGCTTCTTCCAGGCGCAAAAAAATGGATAAAACAATGATGGCGATCTATTTCCTGATCCTTTTTATTGTGGCCGGGGCGGCTCTGCTGGCATTTCTATGCCTCTCTAAACCTTCTGATAAGAAGAACAACGCCGGCTCTGATCCTTCCATTGCTTCTTCCAGCACCTTAAAAAACAGTCATCAGACCGGCACCGATACTAAAAGTACGGCGAAAGCCAAAATCAAAGAAGAAAAGCCGATCGATCCGTATGAAAATCTCGCGGTCGCCAATGTGGATGATGCGCTGAACCTGAGAGAAAAACCAGATACAGATGCCAAGGTACTCGGCACCTGCTTCCGCGGAGGCGGCGGTACCATTTTAAAACGCAAAAATGGCTGGACAAAAATCCGCTCCGGTGGGCTGGAGGGATGGCTCAAGGACGATTATCTTGTATTTGGCGATGATATCAAGCCGCTCGCCAAAGAGCTCGGTCTCTATATCGCTACCGTCAGCACACAGACACTCCATGTACGTGAGGAAGCCAGCACGGATTCTGCCATCGTCGGTCTGGCTGCCGCGGAAGACTACTATCCTGTACTGAGTCAGGAAACTGGATGGGTCAAAATCCAGCTTTCCGTTGACACCTCCGGTTACGTTTCTTCTGATTATGTCACAATCAGCGTCAAGCCAGGACGCGCAATCAGCATTGAGGCTGAGATGGCTGCGCTGGAGGCGGCACGGCAGGCTGCTGAAGAAGCTGAGCAGGCATCCAGAGCCGCCGAGGAGGCCCAGATTGCAGCCGCAAAATCGCAGGCAGAAGCAAACGCGGCTAAAGGTTCCTCCCAGACTTCGGGAAAATCTGGAAATTCTGGAAGCTCTTCGAAAAAGAGCACGGCTGCACCAGCCGCTAAATCGTCCTACGTGGTCTCCGCCTCCGAGAGCGACGTTTATCTGCTCTCCGCCTGCCTCACGATGGAAGCCAACGGAGGATCCTATGAAAGCTATCTGGCAGTCGGAAGTCTGATCGTCAACCGCGTCAAATCTGGCAAATGGGGCAAATCCATCTCCAGCGTCATCTACGCGGACGGACAGTTCCCAGGCGCGACCTCCGGCCTGCTTGACAAATATCTCGATAGAGGACCGTCCTCTACTGCCACCAAGGCGGCAAAGGCAGCGCTCGCCGGGGAGAATCAGATAGGCGACTACCTTTATTTTACCTCGACCAAATCAGCAAACTACGACAGCTACTCCAGCTATCAGGTGGTTGGTGGGAATTGTTTCTATAAAAAATAAAAGGCTAAAAAAGGCGGATTTAAACGCATTACATTAAACCTCATATACATTCCCATCGCCTTATGATATGATAATCATATCAGCAAAACATACAGGCAGAGGACACCTACTGTCCATACCTTATTGATAGGTACTCTCGGAGTCTTTCCTGCAAATCATCTTACAACATTAAGCACAGAAAGCTTCCGGGAGTCCATTAATTGCAAATGGAGGAAATTATGAGAAAATCAATTTATACCTTGATGGTTTCCACTCTCATCGCAGCCGCCAGCATGACCGCCTGCTCCAGCCAGCCGTCTGAAACAACCACGGCTGAAACAACTGCCGCTGAATCCACACAGGAAAACGATACATCAGCAGAAAGCAGCGATGCCAGCGAAACAACTACTGCCGGAGAAAAAGAAACCGCCCAGACAACGGATGCAGATTATGCAGAAGACGAGACTCTGAGCGAAAAAGAAATCACAGAACTTTACCGTGGTTTTGCCAGATCCCTTCAAAGCATCATCGCCAATAAAAATATGAACGATTTAGCCGAGCTGCTTGTCTATCCGTCCTACATCGGCATCGATGACGGGATTGTCGTAAATAACAGAACTGAATTTATGGCTCTCGACGCAGACAAGGTATTTACCGACGCGCTGATTGAGGCAGTCAAGACAGCCGATGTTTCTTCCACCGAACTGACCAAGGCAGGTTTCATCGTAGGCGATCCATCCGGTAAACCGGCAGTTACCTTTGGTCTGGACAAAGAGGGATCTATCGGTATCACAGGTATTAACTACTAATCAGATATAAAATAGTGAAAAAGAGCGCCGCAACACTCACAAACCGGCTTTCCATTTCTGGTAAAACCGCTCCATGAGTGCCGCAGCGCTCTTTTCTACGTTACAGCCAGACAACTGCATCCATCAATCCGGCTGACTGCTTCTTCTACATTATCCTTCAATCGCAATATATTTTTTCTGCTCGACTTCCGGTTTTGCTTCTTTCTTCGGAACAAAAATCTTCAAAATACCATGCTTAAATTCCGCCTTGATATCTTCCTCTGTTATATCATCACCGACATAGAAGCTTCTCGCACAGGAACCTGCGTAACGCTCTCTGCGGATGTAACGACCGGACTTTTTCTCCTTCTCGTCCTCATCCAGTCCCTTCGCAGCCTGAATCGTCAGATTACCATCTTCCAGGGAAATCGAAATCTCTTCTTTCTTAAATCCCGGCAGATCCATCTCCAGCTCATAGCCATCTTCCATTTCCTTGATATCGGTCTTCATCAGGTTCTGTCCATGGCGTCCATACAGCTTTTTCTCTATCTTCTGTCCGGCGTTATCATCATAAAACGGAAAATCATTAAAGAAATCATCAAACAAATTTTCTCCAAAAATACTCGGCATTAACATAAGTCATCTCTCCTTTTTTTCAGCTTACCAGCTGTTCATTATGTTTATAACCAACATTTTCGGAACCGGGACGGTCTGGGAACATTCCCGGAAGCGCTCAACCCTTTCTTTTTGCTTCCTCTTTGTTCCTCTTCCTTCGTTCTGGCTATGTTATAGCACTTTCCGTTAGCACTGTCAAGAGGTGAGTGCTAATTATTTGTGAATATTTTGTGAAATTGTCAATCCTTTTTCTCTCTATTGATACTGCCACACTAAAGAGGATAGGAGAATTCTTGCAAAGCATTGTTAAAAAAGTAAATCTCTAATATTATTCTTATACTATTTCATAATCAAAACCGTCGCCGTTCCCGAATTGGTCCATTTGATTGCATTTAAGTACGCATACTGGGACAGCACCAATCCCAGAAACGAGACACTTTGCACCCCTGTTTTTTCAGGGATTGCAGTTCTTACATGGTTCATATCCCTCTGCAATCACTTCATCGCGCGTACCGGTAAATTCCTGCCGGTTTGCCGCCTTCATCTGAGTGGCAGATGTGCAGCTTGGAAGGTGAAATTTCTTCGAGTTGGTATTGAGAATGTAGGTCTCAACCGTCGCGCTGCTTCCAGAGGATCCAGCGCCGCCTCCCGACGAACCAGCTGCTCCCGATCCAGCCGATTGATTCTGGCTGCTGCCATTTCCAGCCGTTCCCTGTCCGGCTGTGCTTCCCGCACTTCCAGAACCGTCCGCCCAGCTTTCTCCTGTCGCATAATCGATCGCAATACCCGGCTGGACATTATAGACGTACACGCAGAACAGCACTCCCTCGCCCTGATCCTCGACGGATTCCGCCTCCATCAGGACGCCGGAGGCAACCAGATTATTGCCCTCAAAAACCGGCGTTACGCGGTACATGACATGGTTTCCGGTTTCTTTCACATAATCGGCTGTCAGATTTTCAAATGGCAGCATTCCCTGTACGTTCAGATAGCGGGTTCCGGTAATCAGGTTTTTGACATTGGCATTCTCCGCCGTAAGCTGGTAGCCGATCAGATGACAGCGGTTATAGAGATACTTTCCATCCACATTGTCATACTTCGCCGTATGCCAGCCCGCCGGCTTGACTTCCCCGATCGAGCCGCGCTTCTCCGTCGGCATCGTGTCCTGCGAAACCGAAGCATATGCCACGCCGCAGCGCCCCAGGCTGTCCAGATCACTGTAACTCTCAAATGATACATCCGTCAGGTCCGCATCGGTAAAATACGGCACATTTCCATTGACTGCCACATACGGCTGACCGGAATATGCCGGTACATCCGCCAGATTAAATGACGTTCCCGAAGCAGAAGATACACGGTTTCCACCATTTTCTGACGATGACACCACCTGCGAATCTCCGTCCGCACTTTCCGCCTGATTTTCCTCCGCGCTGACACTTCCGTTTCCATTCAGACTTCCCTCTGGAATCTCCTGCGCGCACGCTGAAACAGACAGCATCGCCGCTGCAGCCAGCCCCAGAAGCCACATTTTCAATTTTCTCATATGAATTTCTGCCTTTCCGTTTAAGCCTATCCCTTTCAGAGCCATGTAGATTTGTGCGTTCTGGCGCCTGATTTTCAGGTGCAGAACCGGCTCTTTTTTATATTTGACTTGTTTTTTATGTTTTTCTTACTCTTTTATATTGTACTTACTTTTTATGTATATTTTTTACCTGCGCACATACCGCTCTTCTGTGATTTTCTCATGCGAGGAACCCGCATATTCCTGCGTTTCTGCCAGCTTCCAGCTGCCCAGATCCATCTTAAAATACATATCTGCCGGATAATCCCGGTTCCAATGACAAAGAATCACTTCTTCGATCCGGCTCTCATACGGAACAACATCCTTGTCCTCGACAAAACAGTACTCTCCCGGCCCCGCCTTTTCCAAAAACTCTTCATCTGCCTGAATCTGCCCGGATTGCCCCAGTTGCCCGGATTGTTCCTGTTCTTTCGGCATATTTCCATTCACCTGTAAAAACTGTTTCTGGCTGTATGCATTCATCCACAGTTTTTTCCCACCTGTCAGCTCCAGAATACGCTTTCTAAGCACGCGGTCCTGGCTCTGCCGTCTGTGATTGAACATCATGCCGTTCTGATTATCCACACATACAATTATCTTCATCTCTCTTTTTCTCCCTTTTTCTATCTGCTGTACGCTTCATGTTTCCCAAGGAATCAAAGCAAGCGTCAGCTCCTCCATCCAGGTCCGCAGATTGGGACGCCTGACTGCCAGCGTGTTGACAATCACCGATCGTACACGCACCGGCATCGTTTCTCCTTCTTTTACCAGCCTGCTCACATCGTTTATGACATAAAAATTGCCATTCTCATATCCCAGATACATCATCACATGTCCCGGAAAATATAGAAGTGTGCCCGGTTCTAATACTTTTAAAATCTGCTTTTTTTCTGAGCAGCGCCGCCCCGCCAGCTCTATTTTTCGAACTGGCATCTGCAACTGCCCGGTCGTATTGCGAGGCAGGATCCATCCAAAACAGCGGTACACCTCCCGGATATAGGAAGAACAATCCCGGCTTTCCAGCATTCCGCCCCAGCCGTAGCGGTCTCCCAGACACTTGAACGCCTGTTTAATAATCTCCTCATTTGTCAAGCTCAAATATCCCACCGATACGTCCCGGCTCATCGGAATCAATCCTTTTTGCCGGAAGAAACTGCCATCCGGGGCGCGGCATGGAAGCCAGACGATGTAATTATTCCAAGACAGTCTGTTCTGTACCCTCTGTTCTGCCTGTGCTTCTGTTGTCTCTATTACCGCTCCTGTCCCTTTTTTTCTGTTTGTTTCTATTGTTTCTTTTATCTCTGGGATTCCTTCTTCCACGCACAATTCCAACACCGTCCCCATCCGAAGCCGGTATGCACTGGTTCCCGGATAGACTGCACTTGCTTCCAGCCAGACCATATCCCCTGTCACTACTAACGGATGGATCGGAAATGCCGCCATCAGCCATTCCGCCCGGTTCCGACAGACTGCCACCGACTCTGCCGATATCCAGCCCTCGCTGCATTCATTCCGAACATACAGATAACTCTCCTCCTGCACCGAACCCAAAATCAAAAGCGGTTCCCCGACCATACAGAGACAAAGTGCTGCCTCATCCCACTCCGGATCGGATGGATCCTCCTCATCGGCTAAAAAAGTCTCCATCGGAAACTGTTTGATCAACCCCTGTGAAGTCGCGATTCCATATTTGATATGAACATTTTTATTCACGGAATTTTGAGCATCACGCACAGTCCAATTTATCCCCTGTATCCCAAATGATAAGAAATTTCCACACCATTTATCATAAACAACTCTCTCTTCTTTGGCAAAGGCTTCATTTTTCAAATCATGCATTTCCGTTCCAGATGTCCGTAAAATCCGTGCATTCAAATTTTCAATTTCTTCCGGCGTCATTTTTACTGATTCTGACACATTTTCTATATCGATCCAATGCTCTGCCTGGCATTGTTCCTTCGAAACATCTGGTGCGAATGATAAAAAAGACGATCTCATATGAACTGATCCAAAACAGCCTGCTTAATTTTCGTATCTTTTATATGATGCATCTTCCTTTTTTATACACAATAAGGAATCGGCAGCCCCCCAGCTGTCGTCTCGTCGTTTCCGAAAGTGCCCCCAGCTGACTGACCAGCAAATCCATCAGATCCTCGCCGTCCATGGCATATCCACTCTAACTCACATTACTGATACTCAATCACATACCAAATCCAGAACTACCTCTTGCGTCTCACATTCCCACAAAAGGCATCTGCTTCCACGATTGATCCCCAGATTTAGTAATTCTCCGCATGGATCTCGAAATAAGCCTGCGGATGTGCGCATACCGGACAGACTTCCGGTGCTTTCTCGCCTACTACGATATGACCGCAGTTGCGGCATTCCCATACCTTCACTTCGCTCTTCTTAAATACTTCCTGTGCTTCCACATTGTGAAGCAGGGCACGGTAGCGCTCTTCATGGTGCTTTTCAATCTCCGCTACCATACGGAATTTCGCTGCCAGTTCCGGGAACCCTTCTTCCTCAGCAGTCTTGGCAAATCCATCGTACATATCTGTCCACTCATAATTCTCGCCTTCTGCAGCAGATGCCAGATTCTCTGCGGTATTTCCCAGACCCTTTAATTCCTTAAACCACATCTTTGCGTGTTCTTTCTCATTGTCTGCGGTCTTTAAAAAAAGGGCGGAAATCTGCTCAAATCCATCTTTTTTTGCCTTGGATGCAAAATAGGTATATTTATTTCTTGCCTGTGATTCACCGGAAAAAGCCTCCCTCAGGTTCTTTTCCGTCTGGGTTCCTGCATATTTGTTAGCCATTGCATTGTCCTCCTTTTAATTGCATGAAAACAGTTCATCTTTTCTTTCTATTATAGCACGCTTGAATGTTTTTAATATGTTTTTCAAAAGCATTTTTTTCCAACATCCAGACAAAAACAGGGATATCAGACGTTCAAATCTGATATCCCCGTTTCTTTTCTAAATAGGAATCTACTACCTACCGCTTCCCCTACGCCTCATCAATCGCATGCCCGATATCATGGCGCATATATTTGTTAGCGAAATCGATCCACTCGGTCGCCTTGTATGCGTTGGCGCGCGCCTCTTTCAGGTCTTTGCCCTTTGCAGTAACGCCCAGCACTCGACCGCCATTTGTCACGATGTCGCCGTCCTCATCAAACTTCGTGCCCGCGTGGAATACATAGTATCCGTCTGCATCCTTTAACTTCTCCAGACCGTGAATCTTGAAACCCTTTTCATATTTCACCGGATAACCATCCGACGCCAGAACAACACAGACTGCCGCATTGTCCTCAAATTCCAGCTGGATCTGATCCAGGGTTCCGTCGATACATGCCTCAAAGACTTCCACGATATCGTTCTTCATGCGCGGCAGGACAACCTGTGTCTCTGGATCGCCGAAACGCGCATTGTATTCCAGCACCTTCGGACCATCTTCGGTCAGCATCAGACCGAAGAAAATGATGCCCTTGAAGGTACGTCCTTCCTTCTTCATCGCGTCAACCGACGGCTGATAGATGTACTTTTTGCAGAATTCGTCTACTTCTTTTGTGTAGAACGGGCTTGGCGAGAAGGTTCCCATACCGCCTGTATTTAAGCCCTGATCGCCGTCCAGCGCCCGCTTGTGATCCTGGGAGGAGGTCATAATGCGGATCGTATCGCCATCGACGAAGGAAAGGACAGAAACCTCGCGTCCTGTCATAAACTCCTCGATAACCATCTGATTGCCGGCAGAACCAAACTTCTTGTCCTCCATGATCTCCTTGACGCCTGCCTCTGCTTCCTCTAAAGTATTGCAGATCAGAACACCTTTTCCAAGTGCCAGACCATCTGCTTTCAAAACGATCGGCATCTTAGCGGTCTGTAAGTATTCCAGCGCCTTGTGCGGATCGGTAAAAGTCTCATAGGCTGCGGTCGGAATGTTGTATTTCTTCATCAGATCCTTGGAAAATGCCTTCGATCCTTCCAGAATCGCCGCATTTTTTCTCGGTCCAAATACACGCAATCCCTGTGCCTCGAACACATCCACGATACCGCCAACCAGCGGATCGTCCATGCCAATCACGGTCAGATCAACCTCATGCTCTTTCGCAAATGCCGCCAGCTTATCAAATTCCATTGCACTGATCGGCACACACTCTGCATACTCTGCGATTCCCGCATTGCCCGGTGCACAATAAATTTTATCTACCTTCGGACTCTGAGCCACTTTCCATGCGATCGCATGCTCACGTCCGCCGCTGCCAACGATTAAAACTTTCATGTTCTTCTCCTTATATTCTTCCGTTTGCAATCGCATCGATCGCCTGCGGAAGCAGTACCCACTCTGCCTGTTCCATCACGCGCTGCTGCAGCGTCTTCGGCGTATCATCCGGCTGCACCTCTACGGCTTTCTGGAAGAGGATCGGACCGGTATCGGTTCCCTCATCCACATAGTGAACCGTCGCGCCCGTCACCTTGACGCCGCGCGCCAGTGCCGCCTCATGCACCTTCAGTCCATAATAGCCGACGCCACAGAAGGACGGAATTAGGGACGGGTGGATATTGATAATTTTATTTCTGTATGCCTCGATCATCGCCGCCGGAATCTTCACAAGAAATCCAGCCAGAACGATGAGATCCGGCTTACACGCCTTGACGGTCTCTAAAAGCGCCTCATCGAATGCATCTCGCGTCTCATACGCCTTCGGAGTCACAACAAACGCCGGGACACCGTGTTTTTTCGCGCGCTCAATCGCATAAACGCCCTCATTGTTGCTGATAACCGCTGCAACCTCTGCGTTCGTGATCTTGCCGTTATCAACCGCATCCAGGATTGCCTGCAGATTTGTACCGCCGCCAGATACCATTACAACGACTCTTAGCATAATGTTACTCCCTTTTCTCCTGCCTCAATAGAACCGATGATGTACGGTGTATCGCCAGCGGACTTCATTGCCTCCATCGCACGCTCTGCATCAGCCGCATCGACTGCTACAACCATGCCGATACCCATGTTGTAGGTATTGTACATCATGTGCTCCTCGATATCGCCTTTCTTCGCCAGCATACCAAAGATTGGCGGAATCTGATAGCTGTCTTTCTTGATGACTGCGCGGACACCGTCTTTCAGCATACGCGGAACATTCTCATAGAAGCCGCCGCCTGTGATATGGCTGCACGCTTTCACAGTCACGCCCGCATTCTTCACTGCTTTCAGCGCCTTTACATAGATACGGGTCGGTGCCAGAAGTGCCTCGCCAAGCGTGGTTCCCAACTCCTCATAGTAGGTCTCCAGTCCCTCTTTGTTGAGTTCCTTCTCAAATACCTTGCGGACCAGGGAGAAACCATTGCTGTGAACGCCGGTGGATGCCATACCGATCAGTACATCACCCGGTTTCAGGTTTTCGCCGGTAATCATGTCTTTTTTATCAACCACGCCGACAGCAAAACCAGCCAGATCATAATCTTCCTCCGGCATCAGTCCCGGATGCTCGGCTGTCTCGCCGCCGATCAGAGCTGCCTCCGACTGTAAGCAGCCTTCTGCAACGCCTTTTACGATATCCGCGATCTTTTCCGGATAGTTCTTGCCGCAGGCAATATAGTCCAGGAAAAACAGCGGCTCGCCACCTGCACATGCAATGTCGTTGACACACATCGCAACCGCGTCGATACCGATCGTGTCATGCTTGTCCATGATGATCGCCAGTTTTACCTTGGTACCACAGCCGTCCGTACCAGATAAGAGAACCGGCTCTTCCATCTCTTTAATCTTTGCCAGGGAGAATGCACCGGCAAAGCCGCCCAGACCTCCCAGCACTTCCTCACGCATCGTTTTCTTTACATGCTCTTTCATCAGTTCTACCGACTTATAACCAGCCTCAATATCTACTCCGGAATTCTTGTAATCCATGGTTTTCCTCCGTATGTCCTTGTTTATATTTTTTGTTTTTATTTCTGTGCCAGATACTCTTTATGTCCCAGCTTCTGTAATTTCTCATCCTTACCGGCTACTTCATTCTTCATCTCCTCGGAGTATGCCTTTAATTTCGCTAACAGCTCCGGATCGGAAGTTGCCAGAATCTTGGCTGCCAGAATACCCGCGTTCTTACCGCCGTTGATCGCTACCGTTGCAACCGGAATACCGGATGGCATCTGTACGATCGAATACAGAGAATCAACTCCGCCTAAATCCGAGGTTTTCATCGGAATACCGATCACCGGCATCGGAAACAGTGCCGCGCACATACCCGGCAGATGCGCTGCCTTACCAGCACCTGCAATGATAACCTTAAAGCCTTTCTCCTCAGCGGATTTTGCATAGTTAAAAAAGATGTCTGGCTCACGGTGTGCAGAAATGATTGTCATTTCATAATCAATCCCCATCTTGTCCAGAAAATCTGCTGCCTGTGCCATGATCGGCATGTCCGAATCGCTTCCCATTACAATTCCTACTTTTGCCATCGTTCATTCTCCTTTTCTCTGCATTGTATTTATTAGTTCTGCTTATAAGTAATTTGAATAAAAACAGCCTTACTTATTAGTAATGATACTAGGTTTTTCATGGCAAGTCAATAGGGTTTCGAGAATCCTTCAAAATTTCGTCATACCTTCTCATGGGGCGCTTCCTGTTCCAAAATAGCGTAGCCGTAATCAGGAACAAATTTCACTCTGACATTGCAGCCCATCCTGCTTTTATGTTATCCTTATTGGAATGACAACAAATAACCCATTTTCACCCCAAAGAGGTTCCCTAAATGAAACGGACATTATCATACACCATTACAAATAAAAACAAGGCCGACACCATCGGCGCCTTCCTGCGCGATGCCGGATATTCCCGCCGCATCCTCATCGAGCTCAAACAGAACCCTGAGCAGATCTGCCTGAATGGGACTCCATCCTGGCTGAACACACCGCTTCAGATCGGAGACACCCTGACACTCTTTCTCCCGGACGAACCCGTTTCCTCAGATATTCTTCCGGTCAATCGTCCGATCGATATAGTATATGAAGACGAAGATCTCATAATACTCAACAAAGCCGCCGGAATGCCTGTCCACCCGTCCCAGGGGCACCATGAAAATACGCTGGCAAACGCCCTCGCGTACCGTTTTGCCTCGCGCGGCGAACATTTCGTATTCCGTGCCGTGAACCGCTTAGACCGAGACACCACCGGTCTTCTGCTGATCGCTAAACATAAAATAAGCGGCGCATTTCTCTCCGCCATGACTGCAAAAAAAGAAATACGCCGCGAATATCTCGCGATTGTCTCCGGGAAACCAGAAGAATCCGGCACCATTGACCTGCCGATCGCCCGAAAAGACGGTTCTACCATCGAGCGCTGCATCGATATGGAACATGGGGAACACGCCGTCACCCATTACCGGTGTCTCGATTACCGGGACGATCTCGACTGCTCCCTCGTCCTGCTACGTCTGGAAACGGGGCGCACCCACCAGATCCGGGTCCACATGAAAGCTATCGGGCACCCGCTTTTAGGTGATTTTCTATACAACCCGGATTACCGCTTCATCGGACGGCAGGCGCTTCACTCCTATACGGTGGCATTCCGGCATCCGATCACAGGGGAAGCAATGGAGTTTACGGCTCCGATGCCGGAGGATTTTTCCTTTTTCCATTAATACTGCTTTCTCAGTCCCTTCGGATAATGGTTTTTCAGCGTACCGCCGCTCTTCTTGCCCCATCCGAGCGAATACCCGTCCACACTCACAAGGCACCAGCCTTTTCCGGCGTCTTCCTCAGAAAGCTGGATCGTCTCGCCGCGCAGGTATGCCGCCGTCTCCGGCGCGTCGGCAGACAGGTTCACGTTCTGTTTTACCTCCGATGGATGCAGGGCAAGTGCCAGCGCGTGGGACGGCTCAAAACGGTTTTTCTTAAATTCTCCCATCTGAAGCCCCGGGCGAAGCACCCGCAGCCCCTTAAAATCGACCATCTCCTCCGGCGTCCGGTAAAGCTGGTCGCCAAACATCGTCATCGTACTGTCCGCTGTCCATTTCTTCGGCTCAATAAATATCTCTTTGCAGAAATCCTCATAGACTGCCAGAAGCTTCTTGTCCTTCATTGAAGCCGGATATTTACGCTTCACGATCTCCGGCTCACCCGTTTTTCGAAGAAGTGCCGCATAATGGCCTTCTCCCTCGGTCCGGTGCGGCCAGATACGGACCGTTTTCTCGATTCCATCCGTCACACCCGTCCCCCAGGCTGGAACGCCGTGCGAAAGTCCCGGATAGTCCGGCGTTTCCTCTAGCGCAAACTCTGGATGTGCCTCTAAGAAACGTCCGATCGCCTGCTCGTCCTCCTCCGGCGCAAAAGTACAGGTGGAGTACACCAGCCGTCCGCCCGGTTTCAGCATCGTCGCCGCATTTTCAAGAATCTCCTGCTGCCGCCCAGCACAACGATGCACATTCTCCGGACTCCATTCCGTGACCGCCGTCTCATCCTTGCGGAACATTCCCTCGCCGGAACACGGTGCATCCACGATGATCCCATCAAAAAATGCCGGAAAATACTTCGTCAGCCGCCCGGAATCTTCATTTGTCACAACCGCATTCCGGATTCCCATGCGCTCGATATTCTGCGAGAGAATCTTTGCACGCGCCGGATGGATCTCATTGCTCACCAGAAGTCCTTCTCCGCTCAGTCTCGCCGCCGCCTGCGTCGATTTTCCGCCCGGTGCCGCACAGAGATCCAGAATCATTTCTCCCGGCTGCGGGTTTAAAAGCGAAGCCGCAATCATCGCGCTCGGCTCCTGAATATAGTAAACGCCCGCATCGTGGTACGGATGACGCCCCGGACGATCCTCCGCCCCATAAGCGAATCCCTCCGCCGCCCACGCAACCGGATTCAGAGAAAATGGAGCCTTCTTAGCAAATTCAGCCGGATCCGCTTTCAGTCCGTTCACGCGCAGCCCCTGTGAGCGCTCCTTATCATAACTGGCGATAAACGCATCGTACTCCCTGCCAAGCATCTGTTTCATTCGTTCAGTAAATGCTGCTGGTAAATTTATCATAGTTTTGTATTATCCTTCTTAATCAAACATATAATTCATCTTTCCTAAATAATAATACTATTACATAAACAGCAATTCCGTCAACTATTTCTGTCTCTTCTTTCCAGTATCTTTTCCGCCCCATTTTCCCACACTATCCTCATGATTCGATGGATATTTACGTTCGTTCTCCTCCCATTTTTTAGTTTCTCACTCACACGCGGAAGCAATCCGTTTTCCTCCAATTTTTCCAGCATCAGCATTGCACTGCACCGGCGCGGGGAATTTTTTCTCTGGTGCCTGCTCTGCGGCGGCTTTCTCTACTCCCAACTCTCCCTGTACCGCCCCCGCCAGGCAAAATGCTGCCTGCTTCTCCTCACTGCCGCTGCCCTGCTGCCCTATGCCCCGGAGCACCTCCCAGTCTGTGCTATCCTTCACACGCTTCTGGCGCTGGCGGCTGCGCTGTTATTTCTTTATAATCTGTTTTATTTAAGCTTGCAGCTCTATTTTTCGTCCCCAGCTCCTGTCCATTATTCCCAAAGAACCTCCAATACTGCCTTTTTCAGCAAATTGACTCACTCTCTGGATTCTCCTGCTGCCCGTGGGCGCCTCTGCCTCCTGCTTCTCTGGATTTCTTGTGTTTTCTGTCTGGACAGCTGGATTTTATCGGGAATCATCAACAGTGCCATGGAGATTTGCCTGACCTTAACCGCTGGAGTACTGTTCTGGCTGTTTTTTCCTTCATTCCGCCCTGCACCGAATCATCCGCATTCCCTTTTATGATTTTAAAACATCCCCATATCAAAATATCCACAGATCAGTGAACCATCCGTGAGACCTGGCGCGTGATTCTGGTCAGCGAAGCTGACATATTCCATACAGAATCACTGTGCATCCTCGCGGAGCGTATTTTGTTTCATAGGACACATTTTTCTATGAAATAAAAAGCCAGTTCTATATCTCTCTTAATACACCAAAGATATAAAAACTGGCTTTTTACCATTCTTAGATTTTTATACCTGCTCCCTCATTTTAAGCAGATATGGTATGTAAACTTCCCGTCATACAGAGCCGGAAACTTCACCGAACGCCCACCTTAGTACACAATCTTGTACTCGCTGGAACCTTCTCCATTTACCACATAGTAAACGGCACGCTCTTCCGGTTTAACATACAGGGTCAGAGTCTCAATCTCGTCCTCTTTATGTCCCAGAGCTGCATATGCTTTCTTTGCTTCTGCCTCCAGCTTCTCGATAGAAATCTCAGAGCCTGCGTACTGTACGTATGCAACTGTCTTTACTTCCTTCTTCGCAGCTGTCTTCTTTGCTGCAGTGGTTGTCTTTGTGGTTGTCTTTGTAGTTCTCTTTGCAGTTGTTTTCTTTACGGTCACATCTGTCTCCTTTTTCTCTGCGGCTGCTGCCATCTCTTTCTTCTCTGCGAGGGCGGTCTCCTTCTTCTGTACCGGCGCTACGGCTGTTTCTTTCTTCTCTACATGTGCCAGTGCAGTTTCCTTTTTCGGAACGGATGCTACTGCCGTCTCTTTTTTCTCCACCGCTGCAACAGCTGTTTCCTTCTTTGCCACTTCCGCTACCGCTGTCTCTTTCTTTGCGACTGCTGCCACTGCCGTTTCTTTCTTCGCCACTTCAGCTACGGCTGTCTCTTTTTTCTCCACAACAGACGGAACCTTTTTCTCTTCCGTTGAAACAGATTTCTTTGCCGCTGTCTTGGCTAATGTTTTCTTTCTCTGAACCATATATCTCATCCTCCTTCTCTGCTTTCTCCGCAACGTCTTCCGGCTTGTGATTCTGTGCTCACTCACACGGCGCAGCTTTTCCGCCTGCGGCAATGCCTCATATCCGATTCATTCCCGACAGTCGAAGTAGGGACACCGCCTAATCACATCCTTGTCATTCTGCGGTATCCCCATAATTTAATTGTCTTATATTCAAGTTTCCCCAAGTTGTCTGTCTATTCAGATTATCACACAAATGATCTTTTTCCGCCCTTGATCCACCGTCAAGCACATCCTATCCCTATTTCCATGACCTTGTCTGAACTTTAACAAATTATACGGCAATTTCCTGTTTTTGTCAACAAAACCGCTCTTCCTACCGAATCGCCAAGTACAAATTATAAAATCCAGTTACACTGACGATTCCCACCATAATCGGCGTCAGGAATCGGATGCAGAACACCCAGAGTTTTCCCAGACGGAATTTCGTACCGTCCGCCTCGATCTCCGCAAGCAGATACTCCGGTTTCCATTTCCAGCCTACATAGTAGCACATCGTGAGTCCACCGAGCGGCATCAGAATATTATCCGTTACCAGTCCGGCGAAATCAAAGACCGACTGATTCAGGATTGTGACATCACTCAGGACGCCGAAGGACAGCGCACTCGGAATGCCAAGCAGCGTGATCGCCGTACCAATCACAAGCGCCGCATGCTTGCGTTCCCAGCCCAGCGAATCAATCGCAAAAGAGGCACAGACTTCCAGAAGTGCGATCGCACTCGTAACGGCTGCGAAAAAAACCAGCGCAAAAAACAGGATTGCAAAGAAAGTTCCCCCCGCAATATTCGCAAATACCATCGGCAGTGTGCCGAAAATCAGTCCCGGTCCCTGTCCCGGCTCCAGACCGAAGGCAAATACTGCCGGAAAGATCGCGATACCCGCGAGAACCGCAATCACGGTGTCCAGACCACCGACGATCATACAGCTTTTTGGAATATTTTCCTTTCCACTCAGATAGCTTCCGTAGGTGATCGTGATACCCATACAGAGACTCAGGGAATAAAACACCTGTCCCAGTGCCGCGCTGACAGAAGAAAGCGTGAACGCCGAAAAATCCGGCTGGAAGATAAATAACAGTCCTTTCGAAGCTCCCGGAAGCGTCACGCTTCTGAAAATGATGACAAATAACAGAACCAGAAGCATCGGCATCATCAATTTGCTCGCTTTCTCAATGCCATTGATGCCAAAATAGCAGACAGCTATAGTCGCTGCCATAAATACAATATGCCAGATCACCGGCTCGCTACTGCCGATAAAGGCGTTAAAATCCGGCGCTGCCGCCGTCGTCACATAGCTGGCAATATACTTTAAAATCCAGCCGCCGATGACGCTGTAATAACTCAAAATAATAAACGCCGCCAGTACGCCGAATATACCGACAATCCGTGCGTGCGGATGAATGTCCGCATATGCCTGCACCGGATCATGCCGCGTCTTCCGTCCCAGGGACATTTCCGTGATCATAACCGGCAGTCCGAGAACGACGATAAAAAACAGATACGCAACCAGAAATGGAAATCCACCGTTCTTTCCCATCAGATATGGAAATTTCCACAGATTTCCCAATCCAATCGCCGCCCCAGCCGTCGCCATAATAAAGCCCAGCTTACTCGCCCATTGTTTGTTTTTACTCATGTGTAGCCCTCTTAGTATTCTTTCATTTCATATTTGATATAGCCTTGCGTTATAACGCGGTACAGACTATTATATCGAATTTTAGGGACTATGTAAACCGTTTTTAAGTGGGAATCACGCAAAAAAGCCTGTCCCCCGACACCTTTCCCATGCCAAAAGACAGACTTTTCTCTATTTCTTAATTCAATTCATTTCCGGCAGCACACTCCCGGCATTCCAGAAAGCCACGCCGAATTTCCACTTTTTATCTTAGTCCTCGATCGTATCAATCAGGCTGTCATCATCAAAGTAATTGATCCGCATCGAAGCCTTCACATCGCGAAGTGTCTCAGCAGCCTTCGCCTCTGCTGCCTTGCTTCCCTCTTTCAAGATGTCAAATACATCCGGGATTCTCTTCTCCCATTCCTGGCGTCTCGCGCGAATCGGAGCCAGTTCAGCCTGCATGACGTTGTTTAAGAATTTCTTCACCTTCACATCGCCCAGACCACCTCTCTGGTAATGCGCTTTCAGCTCGTCCAGGTTCTGGTAATCCGGCAGGAACTCTGCAAAATACTCCGGACGGCAGAATGCATCCAGATAGATGAAGACCGGATTGCCCTCGACTTTACCCGGATCCTCGACACGCAGGTGATTTGGATCTGTAAACATGGACATGATCTTCTTCTTCACATCTGCTTCCGAATCAGAAAGGTAGATGCAGTTTCCAAGCGATTTGCTCATCTTTGCCTTTCCATCGATACCCGGCAGACGCAGACACGCCTTGTTGGACGGAAGCAGAATCTCCGGTTCCGTCAGAGTCTCGCCGTACACGCTGTTGAATTTGTGGACGATCTCCTTGCACTGCTCTAACATCGGCATCTGATCCTCTCCAACCGGAACGGTCGTCGCGCGGAATGCAGTGATATCCGCCGCCTGGCTAATCGGATAAGTAAAGAATCCAACCGGGATGCTTGCCTCAAAATTACGCATCTGAATCTCTGCTTTTACGGTAGGATTTCGCTGTACACGGGATACCGTAACCAAGTTCATATAGTAAAAAGTAAGCTCTGTCAGCTCCGGCACCATCGACTGGATAAAGATGGTGGATTTCTCCGGGTCAATTCCACAAGCCAGATAGTCCAGGGCAACCTGCAGAATATTTTTACGCACCTTTTCCGGATGATCTGCGTTATCTGTCAGCGCCTGTGCATCGGCAATCATAATATAGATCTCGTCGAATTTGCCGGAATTCTGAAGTCTCACTCTCTCGCTCAGAGAGCCAACATAATGTCCGACATGTAAGCGCCCGGTAGGACGATCGCCGGTTAAAATAATTTTCTTCATCTATTTGTTTCCCCTTCCATTCTGGTGTTTTTTCTTTAATGGATTTTTGCGCGTGACTGTGAAGGTACTGAACAGTTACGAAAATATTATATATCCTGGCTGGCAGACTGTCAACATTCTGAGACTCCATCTTCCCCAGTAACGCCCTGTTGTTTACTGTACACGCATACGTGCCCAGTAACGGAATTTGCCGTGGCTTCGCATTTAAATACGGCAAATTCCTGCTGCCACCACGTTTTCTCACGGCACTTTCGGTTCCAAAAGTGCCTACCCGTGAACAGTAACTCTGTTACCATTCTTGTCTTGCATATATATGTTAAACACCAGAATTTCCAGTTCCGGAAATTTACTTGCTCTGCGCAAACAGCCAGTCTCTGACTACTTCTGGCTCTTACTCCTGCAGGTTTACCATCACATCCGAAACATCCACTTTCTTATCGATCAGCCCGCTCTCGCTCATCCAGTCGATGTTTTCCTGCCAGCACTCTTCGGTCTGGGTCAAAAACGGAACCTCATCGCTCTCCATGAGCGGCAGAAGTGTCTCACAGGACTTCTCCTCCACGCTCTGGGTCAGAGGGAAGTTTTCCTCATTCTGATTATTCATCAGGATTGCCAGGCAGCCATTCGGATCGTTCTTAAAGTCTTCAAAGCCCTTCTTCGATGCGCGTAAGAATCCTTCCAGAACTTCCGGCTCCTGCTGGATCATTTCGTTGTTGGCAAGGAATACTTCCTCATAATAATTCGGGATTCCATATCCAGCTGCCATGAAGTAGTTGACATCAAAGCCCTCTTCCTCCATCTGCGGAACCTCATGGTTAACAAGGCATCCGATCGTCGCATCCACATTGCCGGTCGTCATAGAACTCATCAGTTCAAATCCGACATCGATCAGGTTTACATCCGATGCATCCGCTCCCACATATTCCATCATGCTCTTGACAACCGCCTCGCTGAGTGCTGTTCCGCCGTAACCAACGGTTTTTCCAACCAGATTTTCCGGTCCTGTGATATTCTTATCCTTTAAAGAAAGAACGACACTTAACGGGGACTGCACGATCGCACCGATGGATTTGATCTTCGTTCCCTGATTGGCAACCGCCTGGATCACATCCTGCTGATAGTACATGCCGATCTCCGCCTTTCCAGCCGCTACCAGTGATAACGCATCGTTCGCATTGGCCGGAAAACGCACTTTCACATCCAGTCCTTCTTCCGCATAATAACCGCGCTCGATCGCCGTATAAATAAAGGTATGGATCGCATTCGGATACCAGTCAAGAACCACATTGATCTCCTTAAGATCCTGACTTTTTCCTTCTTCCGAGGTCTGTTTCGCATCCGTGCCCTCTGCCTGAGCAGCTGTCTCACTCTTTTCGCTGGCCGTTCCACATCCGCCAAGTGTCATCATTCCCATCACTGCTGCCATCACTGCGGCAGCCATTCTCATTCGTCTTTTCATCTCATATCCTTTCAGTTTTACAAATTTCCGTTTATATTTCCCTATCACTTATCTGTTTTCCAGTTTTTTTTGCATATGACTTGCTGGATTCACATACCAATCTCAACGATCTGGACTTCTTCACGAGTAGCTCTTTTTGTGAATACACTTTTTTCGGCCTGCAGCACACATTTCAAAAATACAGACTTTTCAATATCCGCACACATACTTCAAAATTTCATCCTATACCACAATTCCCTACTCATTCCTCCAGAAAATCATCCGCTTTTCAAGCAGCGAGACAACCCACGTTGCCGCCATCGCCACTACCGATAAGAGCAGAATCGGTGCAAATACACCGGCTCCATCTAACTGGGTCATCATTCTCCGGCTGAAATATCCGAGTCCGCTCTGGGCGCCCAGCCATTCTCCAATCGCCGCTCCGATGATCGACAGCGGTACCGCCATCTTGATCGCTGAAAAAAAGTACGGAAGCGTCGCCGGAATCTTTAATTTCAAAAAGATCTGACGTTTATCCGCGCCAAATGTAAACAAAAGTTCTTCCATTTCCGTCTTCACCGACCGGAACCCGTCAAATACCGTGATCGTGATCGGGAAAAACGTAATCAGCACCGTTACCAGCACCTTGCTCCAGATCGTGTAGCCAAACCAGAGGACAAACAGCGGTGCCAGCGCCGTCGTCGGGATTGTCTGCGAGGCGATGATCAGCGGATACAGCGCCTTTCTTGCCGTCTCACTGGCATCCATCAGCACAGCCAGTCCCACGCCCAGCACGATCGAGATCAAAAGTCCAATCACGACTACCGACATCGTCGCCGGCAGATGTGCCGTAAATAATGGACCCCGAAGTTCCCACAGCCGTACAACCACCTGAACCGGGGACGGGAGAATATAGGCCGCATCAATCCCCATAGCCGCTGCCTGCCATGTAAACAGAAGCACCGCCACCAAAATCAGGGCTGGAAGATTCGCATTCATCCGGCTTCCCATTTTATTTGTTTTTTTCTGTTCCATCACGACTTCTCCTTCTTAAGCATTCCGATCAGTTCTTCCTTTAAGGACAGAATCTCCGGTCTGCGAAGCTCTTCCCGGGATCGCGGATATCCCGCCGGGACCTCGATGGAGCGCAGATGTGTGATCGGTGACTGTTCCACCACGAGAATCCGGCTGGACAGAAACACCGCTTCTTCCACATCATGCGTGATGAAAAGAACCGTCTTTTTCTCCTTCTCCCACTGTTCCAGAAGCCACTCCCGCATAGACAGTCTTGTCAGATAATCCAGGGCTGAAAACGGCTCATCCAAAAGCAGAAGGTCTGAACCCGTCAGAACCGTTCTCGCAAAGGCAGCTCTCTGGCGCATACCGCCGGAGAGCTCTTTCGGCGTCTTATCTCCCCAGTCTGCAAGTCCAACCGATCGAAGCGCATCATCCGCTTTTTTCTGCATCTGTTCCTTCGAATATCCGCCCTGAATCTCCATCGGAAGCATCAGATTCTCCCGCACGGTGCGCCATGGAAACAGCAGATCCTGCTGCGGCATATATCCGCAGTAATTTTTCTTCGTTTCGATCGATTCCCCATCCACCCGGATCACACCGGAAGCCGGGGTAAGAAGCTTATTTACCAGCCGGAAGATCGTACTTTTTCCACAGCCGGAAGCGCCGATGATGGACACAAACTCCCCATCCTGGACTTCAAACGACAGATGGTCAATGATCGAAAAATCCTCTACCGCATATTGGAAACGCACGTTGTCAAATGTAAGCATATTTACCGCCTCATTTCCCACGCCATATCCCAGAATGCCGCTTCATAGCGGGAGCAGGCCACAAAAATATCCACCAGATGTTTCTTTTGTTTCTCAGACAGATCCTCTGCCAGACGGTTCATCCACTCTACAAGGACTTCATTTTCCTTGTGGTAAGACTCGGAAGCGTATCCCCGGATCCACTCCCCATAAAATGGATGTTTGTCGGCATCCGGTCTGTCTGCTGCGATTTTCTTCGCAATCCATTCATAGCTGAGGGCGCAGGACAATATCGCTGCTGCTGCCTCCGGCGCGCCCCCCTCATAAGCGATGCGAAGCATATAAGAAGTATAAGAAAGGTTATCCAGAGCGACCGGCGTCTGTTCCGCCTCTTCTCTGGTTATCCCCAAACGTTCCATGTAAGCACGGTGAATATCCATCTCCCCATCCAGAATCGAGTGGGTATATCCGGCAAACAGGCGCATAAATGCGAGATCCGTTGATTTTGCCGCCCCGATGGAAAACACCTTTGTGTAATCAATCAGATACAGATAATCCTGTATCATATAATATTTGAATTTATCATGATCCAGACTGCCGTCCGCAATGCCTTTTACGAACGGTTTTTCATTGTAACCAGCCCAGATCTCCTTTGTGGCTTCCAAAAGCCTCTCTGTCATTGTCATACGCGTTCCTCCGCAAATCCTTTTCCCCGGAAATCAAATCCATGATCCATCGGACCGGATCCTTTGCCGAGATCCAGCATCGCTCCCAGTGCGCCGGAAATATATGCCTTGGCACGCTCCACCGCGGTGTCGAGATCATAGCCCTTCGCCAGATTGGATGCAATCGCGCTGGACAGGGTACAGCCCGTCCCATGGGTGTTGGAATTGTGGATGCGTTTTCCGTTAAACCAACGGTATCCGCCGTCCCGGTATAAAAGATCGTTGGCATCATTTAACTGATGTCCGCCCTTGCAGAGAACCTCACAATGGTACGTTTCACTGATCCATTTTGCTGCCGTAATCATATCGTCGGCAGACTTAATTTTCATTCCCGATAAGACCTCCGCCTCCGGAATGTTCGGTGTCAGAACCGCCGCTAATGGAAAAAGCGATTCTTTCAATGTGTCGATGGCGTCGTCACCGATTAACTTTGCTCCGCTCGTCGCCACCATAACCGGGTCCACAACAATGTTTTCTGCCTGGTACTCACAAAGCTTCTTCGCAATCGACTTGATCAGTCCGGTTGAAGAAACCATGCCGATCTTTACCGCATCCGGACGGATATCCGTAAATACGCTGTCAATCTGCTGTTCCAGAAATTCCGGGGTTACCTCAAAAATCCCCTGGACGCCGGTTGTGTTCTGGGCCGTCAGCGCCGTGATCGCACTCATTCCATATACTCCATTGGCGATCATCGTCTTTAAATCGGCCTGGATACCGGCGCCTCCGCTGCAATCACTTCCAGCGATTGTTAATGCTGTCTTCATAATTAACTCCTTTCAGGCATCAATAACTTTTATAAGGCGACACAAGGTGGTGCCCCCAATGTGCCGCCATAAAAAACTTTTTGCAAAGTTTCTTACCATTTTTTAATGAAGCTTTTTTCACAAGCTTTTTCTTATAAACTTTTTCATGCCATTTTTTGACAAAATGACAACGTTTTCATCTTTACAGGACCTTTTTTACAGCTTCCTTCAGTTCCTCTGCTGCCTTTTCAATATCATCGGCCGCAAACAAGGCACTGACCACTGCAATGCCGTCCACACCTGTTCCTTTTAACAGTTCCAGATGTTCTTTATTCAGTCCGCCGATCGCAACAACCGGAATATCGACTGCCTGACAGATCTTGGCAAGCATCCCCGGCGTCACGGCATCGGCGTCCTTTTTGGTTCCCGTCGGATAGATGGCTCCGACTCCCAAATAATCCGCCCCATGCTTTTTCGCAAGAAGCGCCTGTTCTACATTTTTGCAGGAAACTCCGATGATCTTATCTGGTCCCAGCTTTTCCCGGACCTTTCCCGCTTCCATATCGCTCTGTCCCACATGGACGCCGTCCGCATCCACCGCCAGGGCAATCTCCACGTTGTCATTGATCACAAACGGAACCTGATACTTTCTGCAAAGCATTTTAAGCTTCTTTGCCTCCTCCAGAAACTCCGCCTCGTCAAGCTCCTTTTCTCTCAGCTGGACAAACGTCGCCCCGCCTTTCAAAGCTTTCTCAACCTGACTCTCCAGAGTTTCTCCCTTCAGCCATGCGCGATCTGTCACCGCGTAAAGCAGCATATCTTCCGGTCTGCAGTTCATCTGCGTTTCCTCCTTCTCTCGGCTGTTCTTATAAAAACAGACACTAAAGTTCTATTATCTTACTTCAAATTTTGCTCCGGCCTCCAGCGCTTCTCCGTTCATGCGATAAATAGCATCAATGATATAATTCCGGTAGGTCGCATTGCCGTCCAGTTCACCTAAGCGGGCGTATGCCGTCTCCCCGGACAGTCCCATCGCGCAGACTGCCGCAGCAGCTGCCTCAAGCGGCTGTTCCTGGTTGGCTGTCACAAAGGCCGCCGTCAGAGCCGAGAGCTGACAGCCGGTTCCCGTGATGGAAGACATCTCTGGACGACCGTTGTAAATGCAGTATGCCTTCTCCGCATCCGCCACAATGTCGATCGCACCGGTGATCGCAACGACCGCGTTCATCTTTCCGGCAAATGCCTTCGCAAAAGCTGCCGCCTCGTCCAGGTTTTCCTTCGTCACCCGGTCTGCCAGATCGGCATCCACGCCCTTCGTCGTTCCATTTCCAAGTGCCAGTGTCTTAATCTCCGAAATATTCCCGCGGATCACGGTAAACCTGACTTCCTTTAAAAGCTGATTGGCGGTCTCTGTTCTGAGTTTCGACGCACCGGCGCCTACCGGGTCTAAAACTACCGGATGACCCAGCTCATTTGCCCGCTTTCCGGCAAGCAGCATGGATTCGATGGTCCGGCTGTTTAATGTGCCGATATTGATATTCAGTCCGCCACAGATGGTCTGGATATCCGAAACTTCGTCCTTATCATCCGCCATGATCGGGGACGCGCCGCATGCGAGTACCACGTTGGCACAGTCATTGACAGTCACGTAGTTCGTGATGTTATGGATTAACGGACATTTTTCTCTTACATTATCAAATATTTCTTTAAACATGTGCTGGCTTCTCCTCTCTCAGTGCTTCCTGCATTCCTGCTAAAATATTGGCTTTCTTTAAACTTAAAATCAGAACCGCGCTTATGATCGCGCCTCCCGCGGTCGAGATCAAAAACGGAACCACATAGGCATAGACAGCCAGTCCCGCCGCGCTCTTTCCCATCAGGAAAACTGCCACCGGATATGCTGCAAATCCGCCCAGAATGGACGTTCCAAGCACCTCACCGATCAAAGTTGCGAACACACTCTGCGTTTTCTTGTAAACCAGTCCGCAGATCAGGGCGCCAAACATACTGCCCGGAAATGCCATCAGGCTTCCAAGTCCTAACAGATTTCGGATCAGCGCCGCTGCAAAGGCCGCTCCCAGTCCATAGCCCGGTCCCAGAAGAACGGCACACAGGATATTTACCATATGCTGTACCGGGGAACACTTGCTTCCGAACACCGGAACGGAAAATAAACTTCCTACGACGGCAACGGCACAGAATACAGCCGCAATCGCCAGTTTTTTCGTGTTTGTCTTATTCATTTTTCTTCTCCTTCTTTGAAAATTTGCAACTGTTCTGTTTCTTTGATATTCTTGAACAGTTACGAACAATTTACGTTTTCTGCATGAAATTCGGTCGATACTCTCTGGTATCCTCTCACGCCGGAACACGGCTTCCCATCGCTGCCTACAAAGCCCAGGGCGCTCCCCCTCAGCTCGCCGCACACATGCGGAATACGTTCCCCCTTTCAAAGAATTTAATTTTAAAAGAATGTGCCCTGGCACATTCCCGCGCCGAGCGCGGTCGCTTGCGACATGATTCCCTTCCGCCGCAGTGCGATCCCGCCCGGTAGGGCTTTTTATATAACAGGAAATTTCAACGGATTTTCCTGTTATATGAAAAAACAGGAGATACCCCTGCGGATATCTCCTGTAAAAATTCATCTCATGACTTCCTACGACGGCATTATCCGCATCAGGTTAAAGGGTCGAAGTTCGATTACTTCCTCTCAGCCCGCTAACGAGCTCCCCTGTTTTTATCAAATTTGCAATGCTTCCCTGCTGAACCATCGCCAGACTTATTATAGCGCATCTGGCGGAATTTTCAAGTGCGACTTTCTGGTGCACTTTTATCCCCTATCCTTTCACGATCGAGGTCAGCGTAAGCGCCCGCCAGATTCCGGTGAGTCCCATAATGCCACCCAAAAGAATCGCTAATGGGATTCCGAGACCGGTAAATGTAATGCTGAGCAGACTGCAAAGGTGCGTCTGCAATCAGCGGAGGCGTTCCATTCGTGTTATTACACAAATCCCCCAAAACCTCTACACAACTCACTACACACTTTTTTACACAATTCGCATAAGAAGATATAATAAATTGCAACAAGTTATATAAAAAAGTATCAAAAAACAGTACACAAAAAAGTGCTGAAACCCTACATAAATACTGGGTTTCAGCACTTTCTAATAAGTTATATGAAGTTACAACAAGTAGTTCGCTTACTGTGCCATCTGCTTTGCAACTTCCTCTGCAAAGTTCTCTTCCTTCTTTTCGATACCTTCACCAGTCTCAAAACGAACGAACTTCTTAACAGTGATCTTCGCACCATTCTCTTTAGCAACCTGAGCTACATACTGAGCTACGCTCTGCTTGCCATCCTCAGCCTTAACATATACCTGATCCAGAAGGCAGATCTCTTTGAGCTCTTTCTTGATACGACCCATAACCATGCCGCTGATGATCTTGTCGTTTGCGTCCGGCTTCTCGTTCTTAGCTGCTACAGTCAGGATCTCTTTCTCTTTTGCGATGTAATCTGCATCTACTTCGCTGTCGTTGGTGTACAGCGGTTTCAGAGCTGCAGCCTGCATAGCTACGTTCTTAGCCATCTCTTTGATTGCATCGTTTACAACGTCAGTTTCAACGTCTACCAGAACGCCGATCTTGCCGCCTGCATGGATGTAGGAAGCAACGAAACCGTTCTCCTCAGCTAACTGAGCAAAACGACGGATCTTCATGTTCTCGCCGATGATGGAGATCTGGGAAGACAGAGCCTCTGCAACTGTCAGGGACGGATCCTTTGCCCATTTTTCAGCCAGGAATGCGTCAATATCTGCTGCGCTTGTGTTCAGCGCCTGCTCAGCAACATCAGATACATAGTTCTGGAACTTCTCGTTCTTAGCTACGAAGTCTGTCTCTGCGTTTACTTCTACTACAACTGCCTTCTTTTCATCAGCGGTAACCTTAGTCATAACGATACCCTCTGCTGCAATACGGCCAGCTTTCTTAGTAGCGCCTGCAAGTCCTTTTTCTCTCAGGAACTCAACAGCTTTGTCCATGTCGCCATCTGTAGCTGCAAGAGCTTTCTTACAGTCCATCATACCAGCGCCTGTCATTTCACGTAACTCTTTTACCATTGCGGCTGTAACTGCCATCTTAAATCCCTCCGTGTATATAAATTCAGGTACACGTTCGTATACCCGCGCGGAGCACGCTTTTATGCGGAAAACCGCGGCGTGCTCCTGGTCTTTTGGTTTCAGTTTTTAATTTTGGGGTTAATTAAGCCTCTGTAGCCTCTGCTTCGCCCTCTGCTGCAGCTGCCTCAGCCTCGCCCTGCTTAGCTTCGATAACAGCGTCTGCCATTCTGGAAACGATCAGTTTTACGGCACGGATAGCATCATCGTTACCCGGGATTACATAATCCAGCTCTTCCGGATCACAGTTAGTATCGATGATACCGATCAGCGGAATACCCAGAGTATGAGCCTCCTGTACGCAGATTCTTTCCTTCTTCGGATCTACTACGAAGATAGCATCCGGGATCTTCTTCATATCTTTGATACCGCCCAGGTTCTTCTCCAGCTTCTCCCACTCTTTTTTCAGCTCGATAACTTCTTTCTTCGGCAGAACGTCGAAAGTTCCGTCCTCAGACATAGCCTCGATCTGTTTTAATCTAGCGATACGGCTCTGGATGGTCTTGAAGTTTGTCAGCATACCGCCTAACCATCTCTCGTTTACATAGAACATACCACATCTCTCAGCCTCGGTCTTGATAGCGTCCTGAGCCTGCTTCTTTGTACCAACGAACAGGATTGTGCCGCCGTCTGCTGCGATATCGGATACTGCCTTGTAAGCCTCATCTACTTTACCTACAGATTTCTGAAGGTCGATGATGTAGATACCATTTCTCTCGGTGTAGATGTACGGAGCCATTTTCGGGTTCCATCTTCTGGTCTGGTGTCCAAAATGTACACCTGCTTCAAGTAACTGCTTCATTGAAATAACGCTCATGTTTCTTTCCTCCAATTTTGGTTTTTCTTCCGCCGTCTTCTCATGCTTTCCGCGGGGACTCATAATGAGCACCGTCCTGCGCAAATCCGACCGGCGTGAATTTTCAGCTTTTATACTATATCACAGGCAAGGTATACATGCAAGTGGAAATTAAAAAAATCACGCATTTTCCTTCATTTTTCTTCGTTTCTTGAATTTCTTCCAGCAAGCATATACGGAATGATAACACAAAACCTTCAGTAAAAACTTTTAGCAATTCTATGTAAATTAAAAGCGGGCTCCGAAAACCTCGGAACCCGCATAAATCCTAGAAATAAAAAAAGCGCGAGACGGGACTCGAACCCGCGGCCTCGACCTTGGCAAGGTCGCGCTCCAC
>ERZ836877.1184-NODE-1184-length-40704-cov-52.025978_pt1 | contig 40704 bp, 50 predicted proteins | sample MGYA00519469_ERZ836877 | MGnify/ENA primary metagenome ERZ836877 (study PRJEB31850, sample SAMEA3708809) | human gut metagenome | biome: human gut; feature: human-associated habitat; material: faeces | place: China | collected 2014 ...
CCCTTTTTCCCATCCTTTTTTCTTCCCTCTTCCCATTACTTTCCGGGGGGGGGAGGGGGAACCTTTAGGAGGGGGTGGGGGGGCTTTCCGACTTCCTCCTTGTTCTTCTCCCTCTTTCTCGTGGCGGGGGGTTTATCGGTGTTACGGCTAATCACGTCGAACGGGACTAACCAGCTTGCCCTCCCTCCTCCTAAATCCTCCTCCCTCCTGGCGGCCAAATGAGTTCATCATTGGATTTTTCAAAAAAAAGGCCATTTCCCGGCATTTTGACGTAAGGCGTTGATAAAGTGTGCGCTTAGGCAAGGCGAAAAACCTATATGCGAAATGTTGACAAATTTTCAATTTTGTGCATATCCGGTTGCCGCGTTGTCAAGCTTGCCTCCAAAAAGCGGGCAAGGGCGGCTAGCCTCAAATACCAAGTTGCGGTTAGTGATCCGCTTGACAAGGGCGATTTTTGCACCGTTATCGGTAAAACGCAACAGTTTTTTTTAGTGGAGCGTGCGCTTCCTGCGTGCAATCCTCATAACTCATTGATGCTCTATCATACTTCGCATAACACACATAATGCAAAGTCGGAGGCCATAGAGGTCAACCTTGAATAACGCACTGCAAGCCACCTAGCACGCGCCGCTTTTCCCGGATGATATGTGTATCGGCTCAACTCTCAAAAGGCCCGTACAAGCCAACCTCGCAAGCCGTTTTCCGGCGCAACCGTAAGAATTAGAATAATTATTGCAGTTTTGCCTAGTTTCTCGCATGTTTCGCCGCACGCACGCAGACCAGCATGAGGCAAGGACGGCGGCCATGAGAGGGCGCAACTACCCCTAGGTGCTTGGTGTGCTGCCATGCCATACAGGGGGGGGCGGGGAAAAAGTCGCGGGTGTTTTGCGCTGGACAAAGAAGGTATCCCGCTGTGTAATAGGAAAAAAATAAGAAAAAGAGATAGGAAAAAAGAAAAACGGCCTATAGGGAGAAAACGAAGTTTGTTAGAGAAAAAGAAAAAGGAGTAAAAAAAGGTAAAAGGGAAAAATAGTATGAATAAGGAGAAAAGGATGTTGTTTGAAGAGAAGAAGAGGGAAGAGGAAGAAAGAAAGAATAAATAAGAAAGAAAGAAGGAGAAGGGAGAAGAAGAGAGGTATGACGGGAAAAGAGCAGATGGAAGAGTTGTGTAAGGAGTTGAGAGAGGAGCTTAGGAGTGGAGTGATAAGGGGGTTGGGAGAGGGGTTGGCGAGGCGAGGGATGAGTCAGGCGATATTCAAGCGGATGGGAGGGCCGGAGGTATGGGCGAGGGTGAGCAAAGGAGGAGTGAGGAGGGAAGTAGGAGAGGGGAAAAAGGAGGAAGAGGGAGAGTTGAAGAAGGGAGAGCTGTGTGAGTTTTTAAGCAGGGTGATAAGAGGGCGGGAGCTAGGGATGAGTGGGAAGGAGAAGATGAGTGCAGTGGGGTTGTACATGAGGTTGAAGGGGTGGGACAAGGTGAAGGAGAAGGAGGAAGAGATGGTAGGGGAAGAGTTGGTAGAGCTATTAGGAGGGAGTAAGGGAGTTGGAGAGAAGAATGATACGGAGGAGAGTTGACATGTGGGATAAGGATGAATTAAAGTAAAAGAGGAATGAGAAAGAACATCGAAGGCGAGATAAGAGTGAGGTGTGCGGAGGCGGAGCGAGGATTTCTGGCAGGGGTGAAGGAGATGGTGAAGATGAGGGCAGAGATGGGAGTGATGCCGTGGGGGAAGCATGTATTTTATCCAAGGATGTTGCACAAGGCGAGGCCGCAGAAGGTGAGTGATTTTTTAGTAGAAGATGAGAGGTGGTATGTGAGTGTGAGGGGTGTGGATATGGAGAAATGGGGTAGTAAGCATCATTTATACCGGAGTGCAAGTGGGAAGTATTATTTGGGTTTATTGTTTAAGAGTACAAAGGCGAGGAGTGTGAGGAGGAAGATAAGCCTTGGGACGAAAGACGAGGAGGAAGCGAAAGAGCGGAGGGAGTTGTTTTATGAGGAGTGGGAAGGGAAGCATCTGACATGGGCGCAATGTGAGGGAGCGAAGTGGAACATGAAGGTGTCTGGGTGTGCGGTGATAGGGAGCAAGAGTGCGTTGGAGAGGAAGGCGAGGGAAATGCAGGAGAAGGCGAACCGGGAACAGGCGAAGGCAATATGCAAGGAGTTGGCATTAAAGCGAAAGGCGCAGGTAAAACTGGAAGGATTTAAAAAGAAGACGGAAGAGATAAAGAGGCGGAGGGTGTTGATGGTAGGAGGGGTAGAGAAAATAGGAGACGCCGTAGTAAGGAGGACGAAGAGAAAAGGAGAGGAAAGGTGAAAGCTATGAAAGAAAAAGAAGTAGGAATAATGGTAAAAGAGAAGAAGGAAGGAGGGTTGGAACTGCATTTGTTTCCGAGCAAGGAGGCAATGGCAAGGTGGCGAGGGGAGGACAGCGAGTATGACGTGGAGGGGCGATATCAGGAGTGGGTGTTGCCACTGGAGGTATTGGAAGACCTTTGGGCGGCGGCGCAAGGGGAAGAGTAAAGTTTTTTTAAACGTCCGGTGCAAGAGGCATCCTCAAATAACAAACAAACAATAGAAGTTGGGTGGAGGCGAGGAGGCGTGGTGCGCGAACCGCTACGTCCCGGACGGCCTATGCCCAGCAAAGGGAAAGTATGAAAATAATCGTAGATATAGGGCATGCCCGGAAGACGGGAGCGGAAGGGAATGGATTGGAAGAGCATGAGGTATCATGCGTAGTAGCGGGCTATCTGGTGGAAGAGTTGGGAAAACTTGGACATGAGGTATTGGTGTTGGACTTTCCGAGGATGAGCAATGCGGCAGACTTGAACGAAACGATAAAGGCGGCGAATGCGTCTGGGTACGAGGCAGGAGTATCGTTGCATTGCGACAGCGCCAGTAAAATTGTAGGAGGCAAGGAAGTATTGAATCCGGAGCCTCATGGGGCGCATGTATGCTTTTATCCGAGTAGCGTAAAAGGGGCACGGCTGGCGAGTGCGATAGCAGGAGAGCTGTGTGTATTGTTGCCGGGGAGGGCAAACAAAGTGCAGGGGCGAGCGAACCTTGCGATATTGAGGAAAACGAAGATGCCGTTTGTATTGTGTGAGTGTGGTTTTATAAGCAACCCGGAGGACGCAGAGGTGATGAGGAGGCGGCCAAAGGAAATAGCGGAAGCAATAGCGAAAGGAGTGGACGCCTATGCAAGAGGAAAGTGAGGAGGCGATGGACAAAGAGGCAGTAGGAGAGTTTGTTGACAGCATCGTAATGGCCCCCGAAAGGGGAGGTGTTGACGAGAAGGCAGAGGGATTTGTGTGGGTATTGAGGAGCAAGAACAAGTTTTTGGTAAGGGAGGGGAAGAAGGACAGGAGTGGGCAAAGGTGGAAGCGGAAGCCTGAATACGCTTACATGTACTACCGAGGGATGATGGCAGGAGGGGTACAGAAGGAAGCGTCGTGCCTGTTATCGGAGGCGAAAGTGTTTGACCTGCCGTTGCCTAGGAGGAAGTATAACACGGAGGTTTGGGACGTTGTGAGGTGCAGGCTAGTTGAGGATGCAGTAGAGGAACCGATATATAGCGAAGCGGAAGCGTTGCTAAAGTTTAACCGTTAGTTATGGAAGTAAGCGAGATAGCCAAGTTGTTGAAAGACCCGATGTGGAGGATATCGCATTTGTATGAGATAAAACTCACGGACGGGAACATCATACCATACAAGCCGAGGAAGTTTCAGGAGGAGTTGCATCGTGCGTGTTACTGTGAGGGGAAGCGTCGTTTTTTGATACCAAAGAGTAGGCGTCAGGGGTGTTCTACGGCGATAGGTGTGATGATGGCAGACATGGCGGCTTTTGAGGAGGGGTGGAAACTGGCGTTGGTGGACAGGACGCTGGGAGACGCAAAGGAAAAGCTAACGGACATTGTGAAGGTAGCCTTGGACAGTTTGAAGCGGAAATTGCCGGGGTTGTTTGAGATAAGCTATTTTCAGTCCCGCATCATAGTGAAGATGACAGGGAGGAGGGCCAGCGAGATAGTTGGCGGTAAATATTTCCGAGGCAGTGGGCTTGGTTTTGCCCACATATCAGAGCTTGGTACCATAGCGACGAGCGAACCGAAGCGAGCGGCAGAAATAGTAAACGGCACATTCCCTGCGGCCAAGGACGGCTTTATATTCGTGGAGACGACGGTACGAGGCGGGAAGCGGGGGGTATTCTACGAAAACGTGATGAATGCGTTGAGCGTGCCGGAGGAGGAGCGAGGGGAGAAAGATTTCCATGTGGTATTTTTGCCGTGGTGGAGTGACGAGAACAACAAATCGAAAGGGGGAGAGGCGATAAATGCGGCCACAGAGAGTTATTTTGAGACGCTTAGGAGCAAGAGCGGTATTGTTGTAACCGAGGAGCAAAAGCGTTGGTGGCAACAGGCCAAGAGGCAACACGGGGTGTCAATGAATGAGGAATACCCTTCGACCTTGGAAGAGGCTTTTGAGGTTCCGATGGAGGGGGCCATATTGGAGGCGGTGTTGGACAAGGCAGTACAGGAGGGCGCTTTTCGGAAGTTGGCCTATGACGCAACAAAGCCATGCTATTGCACATGGGACTTGGGAGCGCCGCTGAACACGATTAACCTTGTATTCCAGCTGGACGGCCCCTTCATCAACGTATTGGAGTTGGACAGCGGGTTGCATGCAAGCGAACGTGTGGCAGAGCGTGTAACAAGGCTCAAAAGCAAATATCCTACATTACAGGCAAACTTCCTTCCGCATGACGGAGGGTACATGACGGACACGGGGATGACACAGGCGCAGATGTGGCAGGAGGCAGGGTTGCCGGGCATACAGTTGTTACCGAAATCGAAAGACAAATGGATAGGCATCAATTACCTTTTGGGTATGTTTGACCTGTTCCGGTTTGACGTGGAGGGGACAGGCAGGGCGTATAGCTACTGGTTAAGCTACAGGTGCAAGCCGGAGGTAAGCGAGGGAGGCATATTCAAGAATGAGATTGTGCATGACAATGCGTCCCATTGGGCAGACCCGTTGAGGTATGTAGCGGAGGCGAAAATGAACAATTTGCTTGTGCAAGGTCCAACAACCCAAGACTATAAGGCAGGAATAACATGTACATTTGGGAAATATCATCGTGAGCGAAACATTGGACATAACTGGCGAGGACGGTTTGAGCGTACTTTCCGAATCTGACAAGGTGTTAAGGAGGGACGCAGGTATGGGGTTGAGTGAGGCATGGAAGCTTCACGAGGGAGGCGTGCGCCTCTATACCGGAGGCGGGCTTGTGCTGGGACACTACTACCGCATCGACCCGGAGGAGGTTCGTGTGTGGGGCATGGAGTCAGAGTTTCTTCGGACAAGGCATATTTCCGATAGCGCTGTGGACTATGAGGAGGCCAATGGCTTTTTCTTTTTTTTGGGTATTGGAGACTATGTTGGCTTTTTAAAGCACTTAAAGGCAAGTGCCCACCTTCAATTTGGTAGTGGACATAGGAGAGGAAAGTTGTATGTTTACTCACGTAAGGAGTTGGACTTATACATAAAACTTAAACTAAGGAGTAAAAAATGTCAGGAGTAGGAAGTGCAGTAGGAGCAGTAGTAGGAACAATCATTGCGCCCGGCGTGGGGACTTCAATTGGTGCGGCCTTGGGTGGTGCGGCTGATAGTGTTGCCAGCAAGGGTAAAGGTGAGTCAACCAAGGCACCGGAGGCCCCCAAACCTGTAGAGACGTATGAGACGCAACAGGAGGCAGTAAGGAGCCAGTCGGAGGCAAACAGGCGCAGGAGTTCTTTCTCAAATACGTTTGTTGCATCCAGAGGGATGGGAACAGGCGGCATTGGTAAAAGCTTTTTAGGCCAGTAATATGTTGTACAACAACCAGAGTCCAAAGCAGAAGAGGGAGCAACTCTATTCGTACAGACAGAGATATGTGTCTAACTGGCAACGAGTTGCGGAGTTTGTAGAGCCAGACAGGCGGTTTAACCTGAATGGAGCTGTACAGGAATCCACACCTAATAATGAGGGATATATTGACACGACGCTTGAGCGTGCGTTGAGGTTGAACGCAACAGGCCAGCATGAGCTTGTAATGCCCAAGGCTAGTGAGTGGTTCACCTTTACGCCCTTGGCGAAAGCGGCAGACAGGGAGCAGGTGACAAGCACCATTGACGACGAGTATGCCGAGACAGCAAGGGTTGTGTCCATGTTCATGAGGAACAGCAACCTGCACACGGCAAGCGAGCTTTTCTTCTGGGACAGGGCGGCTTATGGCATTGGCGCTTTTTGGGCAGAGTGGGACACAAGGAAGCGAGGCTTTAGCTTTTATTCAATTCCCGTTGGGACATTCATGGTGGACAAAGACAAATTTGGCCGGATGAATATGTTCTGTTGGGACGACTGGATGCGAAACCAAGACATTGTAGCCACGTTCCCGGAAAAGAATTTGCCTCAAACGGTGAAGGATAAATACATGGCCAACTCTAACAGCCCGGACAACTACCTTGTGTTCCATTTGTTGGAGCGAGTGGAGCGCACCGGGGACGAAGGGCTTATTGCCCGTGCAGACGGCAAGGAGTGGGTGCTTCGTTCCGTGTACGATGCAACAGGCGACGTATTGCTTGAGCAATTCTTCAAGAACTGTCCTGTCATTTGTTGCAACTGTTTTGACTTGCCCAACAGCCCGTATGGGTATGGGTTTGGGAAGGTTTCCTTGGCAGACCAGATTGAGCTGGTGAATTGCCTGAAAGCGTTGGCAGAGGCGGCCCAACAGAAGATTTTCCCGCCGATGCTTGTACCCGAAGGCTTCCAAGGGAACATTGGCTATGGCGCCGGGGAGGTAACAACCTTTAACCCGCTGAACATTCAGGCAAGGCCGTCGCCCCTGTTCCAACAGGCATCACAAACCTCTGACTGTCAATGGCAAATTGAGAGGTTCGAGCGTGTCATCAATGAGGCATGTGACGTTAATTTGTTTATGCCGCTGTTGCAGGTGAAGGACCCGCAATACATGAAGGCCACAGTAGCGCAGATGATTGAGTCTTATTCGGCACGCATCAGCTCTACGGCTTATACGAGGTTGATTGAGCAATTCCTGCAACCCTTGGTGGACTTTTGCTACAACACGCTGGTGCAACATGGTTATGTCCGTCCTTTGAGGGATTACCATATCCAATTCTGCACGCCGTTCCAGATTCTTTTGGACAGGCATCAGCCGACCTTGTTTACGGAGTTCCTGCAAACGGTAGTCATTCCTCTTTCACAAATCGACCCGACCGTTCTGGACTCTGTGGATGCTGACTATATTTTCCGAAGGAGCATGCTTGATATTGGCCTGTCGCCCAAGTATTCTAGGCCGGAGGCGAAGGTGCAACAGATGAGGAGAGAACGCCAAGCGGCTCAAGACGAGGCAAACAAGATGGCTAATGCCAAGACATTCTCGGAAGTGCAGAAGAATCTTGGAGCGGCCAGTAAAGACATGAATCTGATTTAATCATGGAAGCAGACAAAAACACGGACGCAGTAGAAATCACCAGCCTTCTTGGGGACACGGTAAGGATTCCCAAGGAGGTGTATGACAAAGCCAAGGAAGTATTGGATTCCGACCCGGACAAATACATCCTGTTCGTCCTCAAGGCGATTGCCAGAGGAAGCAAGTACAAGCTTCCAGACGCATTGAAGGCACGATTCAACGAGAACAAACTCTTCTATATTGAAGGAATAAACGCACTAATTGAAGTAATCGAAGCATTATATGAGCGAAACTGAAACCACCCAGCCCGCCACGCAACAGGCGCAACCTCCGGCCACACAGGAAACTAAGATGCCGGGAACCATGTCATTGAGCGACCCTTCCTTAACCCAAAAACCTGCCGAGACATTTACTGTTGACAGCATTGTAAACAAAGACGGCACGTTTAAGGAAGGGTGGGCCTCTTCTTTTGAGGGAGGCGAGAGCTTGTCAAATAAGTATAACAATATCAATGACTTAATCAAAGGCTTTGTTAATGCCAACAAGCTTATTGGTAAAAAGTCGGAACAGGTCACACGCCCCGGAGCCGATGCTACTGACGAGCAGAAGAAGGCATGGCGTGAGCATTTGGGGGTTCCTGAAAAAGCGGAAGACTACCAAGTCCCTGACGAATACAAAGAGACGGTGGACGCAGAGTCGTTTAAAGAGTTTGCCCAGTTTGCCCATGAGCATAACATCCCTGCCGACACGATGCAGGAGTTGCTTCGTTTTCAGGAACGGTATGCGGCCAAGCTGAATGAGGCTAATGCCAAGCGAATCGAAGAACAGGCAAAAGAGGCTAAGAAATACTTCCAATCGGAGTGGGGAGGCTTGTATGAGCGCAACTTCAACTTGCTCAAGGACGGCCTTGTGAGGGCAGGGATTGACATTGAGTCCCCTGATATGGCGGGCGCTCTGAACAATCCCTTCATCCTTTCTGCGTTGTTTGACAAGGTTTCCAGTATGCAGGACGGAACGATGCCCGTCCCCGGATTCATGAAGGCTTCTGCGGCTGACGCTAAGGAGCAAATCATGGGGTTGATTAACAAGTATGGCTCGGTAAACCAAATGCCTCATGACGCACGAGAGCTGTACCACAGGCTCCTTGCGAACAAAAATATCAAATGGTGAAGCAAATTATGCTTGCATGCACCATGCTGTAAGGGTTTAATCGTCCCTGTGATGGTGTGAGTTTTTTTTCCGTATTTTGTCTCACACCAAAAACAAAATGCTAATGCCCGTTGGAGGTTTCTTATGTTGTGTTCTTTCCTCCAACGGGCATTTTTTTATTGCAATCTCTCGTCGTGTGTTGCATACTGCGCTTGCTGTTGTGAAACAGCAGTGTGATTGCATGATTCAATAAGAGCGAAAAGGCGATAACATAGGGATAAATGAGGAGGGGGTACGTTTGTGCATAGCGTACCCCCTCTGTTTTTGTTTGCTTTTTCATAAAGTTTGTGCATTTGTTTTCTTAAAGGCAACCCGTTTGGACACTTGCTTTAACACTCATAGTATAAGAGGACAGCCGTCTTCCTCGTCAAACAGCCCTACTTTAAGGACACCTGTCGAACCCATTTTGACGGTAAGAATTAAAAGTATATTAAATTATGGCAAATTACGGAAACTTCCAGACGCTTGCTGTAAACGAGTACACGCCCATGATTTATGCGGCTGTTCAGCAGATGCGCTCTAGAACGGAGCGTTTCATGAGGGTTTACGGCATGAATTCCAGACAGCGCAGGTTCCAAATCATTGACCCTGTGAACTCCACTCAAATCACCGACCTGTATGGCGCGACTAACCCGCAACAGGCCGAGTTCCGACAGAGGTGGCTTAAGACGAAAATCTTTAAGTCCACTCATGAAATTTCCCGCACGGAAATGCAACAGGCTGGAACCATTGATTCCCCTCTGCCCCGTATCGTTGACGCCGAACGCATGGAAATGCAACGCCGTCGCGACATGGTTGCGGTTGAAGGCCTCATTGGCACGGCATGGACTGGTGAGAACGGGGACATCCCTGTGACGTTTAACGAAAAGGCAAACACTATCCCTGTGGGATATGTGCGGACTGGCACTTACGTTGCGTCCGGCCTGACCTTTGACAAGATTGTGCGGGCCAAGACTATCTTCGGCATGCGCAACGTGCTTGGTCAGGATGTGGAACGTCAGGACTTGGGCGGCCCCGAAATGGTGATTCTGTGTACGCATGAAGAACTGGCTGCTCTGTACGGCATCAATGAATTCACGAATATCCTTTACTCCGACCAGAGACCCATTGCCAGTGGCTATATTGACAACGTGCTTGGCGTCCGCTTCATTGCTCTGACGGCCGACATGCTCCCGTTTGGCAGTCGTCCGCTTGGTACTGCGACCGACCCGACCGGTGGTACTAGCACGGCAAACGTACGAAGCCTTGTCGCTTTCACGATGAACTCTGTTGCCTTTGGCGTGCTTGAAGAGTTGTTCGTGCGAATCGAAGAACTTCCGACCAGCCAGTATGTATGGCAGACCTACTCTGAAATCGCAATGGGCGCGACCCGAATCGAAGACAAGGGTGTGCTCAAGATTGACGTGGCGGGTTCTTCCGGCAACTTCTAATCCAACATAGAAAGGCAAAAAAGTTATGGCAGAATATCCTTCTGTAGCAAAAGCGCAGGTTGAAGCCGGGATGCCTCCGTATTTGAGTGCACAGCTTCAACGAGGACAGGTCTTGAAAAAGACTATCGTTTACAAGGCTGGGACTGCGGCAACCCCTGCGTCTTCGACGATTGTTGACCTTCCCCTTCCTCCGGGAGTGGTGATTGACGTTTCCTCAATCGCTCTGACGCATGACGGGGTGGGTGCGGGTACTTACTCGCTCAACATCCAAGTTCTAGACAAGGCGGGTAATGCCAAATATTCCGGAACCGGAATGTTGTCTTTGACGGCAACTGCAACCGCAGGAGAAATTGTGAGAGTTACCTCTACTTCCTCACTATCCCCCGCCGGTGCAATGATTTTTGACCCAGCGCAATATCTTGTCGATAATGGTATCGAGATTGACGGGGAAGGGATTACCTACGAACGCCTGAAAGAGAAGTACAATATTGCTTGTATCGTCTCTAATACTGCGTCGGTCGCGGCCAATAAATCTCTCACCATTGTCATGGACCTAATCATCCCCTAATCTGAAAAAACAATGACTGACCTAGATATTGCTAATTATGCCTTGGGGTTGTTAGGCCAATATAAAATCCAAAGCTACCCGGAAACGGGGAAAAAGTCAGTAGAAGGTCAGGCATTAGAGGCATATCTTCCATTCGCTATTCAAGATGTCATGATTGATGGCGAATGGAACTTCGCCCGGAAAAGGGTAATCATTGAGCCGTCACCCACAGAGGTGGCGGCCTTTGGTTATCACAATGCTTTCCCGAAGCCTGACGACTTGGTGACAATCATATCCGTGAATGGAGAGCCTTGGAACATTCAGGCGCAGTTTGTGCAGATAGAGGGAGAGTTTATCTTGGCAAACGTTGACCAGTTGAGGCTGGTTTACATTGCCGCCCCCACAGACGGGACAACGCTTCAAGGCATACCTGACCAGCTAAAACCGCTCATAGGAATCAGGTGGGCCTATCTTACGTGTGTACGCATCACGAACAACATTGAACTCTACAACATGATAGCGGACATGTACCAGAGGGAGTTGCACAGGATGCGGGACAACGACTTCATCAACAACACGGGAGGCAGGTTTAACTACCGCAACAAGCTTATGAGCCAGTCCACTTGGGGCCGCTATCCATTTGGGACGACCGCCCCATATCACGGTTCTCCCACTTACATCCCAGACTAACCTAAAATTCATTCAGCTATATGGCCTCAAATACCCGGCAATTTCAAATGCAACTCAACTTCAACGGGGGGCAGGTTTCCGAGAACTTCACCCCACGAGTTGACATGCAGAAATACCAGACGAGTTGTTCTTTGATGAGGAACTTTATTCCTCGTCAGTTTGGTATGTTAAAGAGGCGACCGGGTTTTGGTGTGATTGACGCATTCAAAAATCCTTTTCGGATATTGAAGTTCCCTTGCACCAACAACGAGGAATACATTGTTTGCGTCCACTCCGACAACAAGTATGAGAGCGGTGGTTGCACTCCCTTCGCAACCATTTACCAATGCGGGTATTTTGGAGACGAGACGAGGAAATGGGAGGTAAATCTTGAGATAGATTCTGTTTTTCAGGCTGGCATCAACGGATGGACGGCTGATGTTGACAATGAGAGGCATGGGCGTTTTTGGGACACGGACTTGGAGAAAATCAAGTATGTCTCCCAAAACGACAAAATGTGGATAGTGCATCCCGACTTCTTCCCGCTGGAATTAACAAGGACAGCCACACAGGCGAAAATGCCTGATATTTCTATGGCTGACAACCAGTACGTGGTGGAGTTTGACACGTCTTCGCGCTTAAACATTTCCACAAAAAACTCGCTTTGTTTTGGCCTGTATGGTGTTGATAAGCTCAATGCTAAAACGAATCCTTTCCTTACCTTAAACTTCAAGGACAACAAATCTATCAGCTTTGGTTTTAGCGGTAGTGGAAACAACATGAAGTGGGCCATTACTGACTCATCCGGTGTGGAACATCCCTTGGAGGATATAGAGATTGGCTCTGGACAGGTTGTTGCTTTCTCCGACTTCAATCAAAATATTCCTATCAACTGTTATTGTTTCCTGACATGGCGGGGAGGTAAGCTGTATGCCAGCATTGGTTGCAACAATTCTTACGGCACGCTAGGTCTTTATGCTCACTCATCATCCGAGGTTGAGATTGACAGCTCTCTTGGGGCCGTCACCAGTTTTTGCGTTGGTGGGACTCCGGGAGGATTAAACGCCGCCCAAAGCTATGTTTCGTTCAAGGAGTCGTTTAAAGCTGGAACCGGATATAGTGGCATTGGTATTAAGGTGAATTATGATCAGGGAGACGTTCCAACCCAAAGCTTCAACAACAATGACAACAGGAGTTCGTTGATAATGGCTCAAATGTTTGGCGACACGTCGAAAGTGTTCGCTGGGAACGATTATAAAATTGAGCATTACAACAACGCCGTTTTCCCGATTAAACAGATATATCAGGGCAACGAAAAGATTTATCAGGAAAAAGCTGTTATCGGCTTCAAGTTGACAACAATGGACTTCCTGACTTATCCCAAGAGCGACGACTACTATATAAGGGATAAAAGCCAAGGAACTAATCCCGATAGTCCCATGTTTTGTAGGAACCATGAGACATACCCGGATATTCCCTATTACGTCTATGAGGACACCAGCGTCTCCTTAAACACTATCAACGCTGTTTTTGGGGACAGGTATTTCCTTTCTGATGGTTCCGTCTCGCAATTAACAGGCAACGACGGGACTCGAATTGCCGAGTGGTTAAAAGAATATACTCCGGGGGATATTGTTATCGGCTCCTGCCTGATGAACAAAACGGACGGCGTATTGAATGGGAACATATACAACTTCGCTACTGGCACCAACGTTGGAATTCCCATTAACTTTTTCCGCATGGCTAATATTGTGTGCCGCTACGTTCGAGGCGACTGGACTCTTAGCACAGACGCAGAAGTGGCGACAACCAAAGGGGTTCTTGTAAGTTATTTGGAGAATAGCAAGGTCTTTTCAGGCTATCCTTCTGGCGGCGGCTACACAGTCTTCCGAATCAACAATAACTGGTTCTCACAGCCGAGGAAGCTTAGCATGTCGGGAAGCAACACTCCGGGCGTATTTGTTGGGCTGGTTTATATTGGTGAGAACGGAAACGTGTCCACCGATACTGGTGATGCTGGCCAGTCCATTGAGGTTGATAATGGAGGTGGTGTTTATCAGACAGACATTCCCTTTGCCGTGTGGCCTAATCAAAAGAGACTTACTTCAACAACGACAGATGCGACGGTATTCCAAAACCTGACCATTATGCCAATGATGTATGCCCCTGTGCTGGATGGCATATTCAAAACATTTAGTTCCTTGTTTGGGAGGGGCAACTACCAGCTGACTCAAACCAATGTCAGTAGCACCAACTACTATTCGGCCAAGTTTAACGATTTAGTCAAGTGTGCTTTCTCTGTAGAAAAAGGCTATCCTTCCTGCATAGCGTTGCGTAATGGGCGGCTGATATTGGCTTCAACCAAGGCCCAACCCCAAACAATATGGGCTTCCCGTGTTGACAGGTATAATGAGTTCTCTGTGGACGACATGGCAGATTCCGGCTGGGATTTGACGATAGGCGCGAACCAGAGCCAAAAGATTCAATGGTTGTCTTCCTCTAAGGATTTGATAGTAGGAACAGACATTGGCGAATGGGTGCTGAACGACAGCGACTCAAGCAATCCTGTACCCATTATTAAAGAGCAATCCAGATGGGGTTCTTCTGTGGCGCAAGGGGAACTGATGACGGAGAGCCTGTTTTTCATCCCTAGAGACAAAAAGGGTGTTATCCAGTCAATCTACTCTTTCCAGATTGATGGCTACACATCGGAAGATGTGACGATTATGGCATCCGATTTGTTTGATTATGGGATTACTTCTCATTCGATTCAGAAAGACCCTGACCCAATCTGGTGGGGTACTACTGGCGACGGAAGGCTTTTAGGGTTGCTGTATAACCGGGTGCAGGACATCAATGGCTGGTTCCAATGCGATATTCAAGGAGCCTTCATAAATCAGGTATGCTGTTACAATAACCCGGTAAAAGGCGAAGAAGGATTGATTGTTTCCGTAAAAGGTAAAGGCGAGAACGATTTCGTAAACGCCAATCAATACTTCCTCTCTTATATGGAGGACAGCAATCCTTGTGTTGACTTCTTCTCCACGGGGCAGACGAGCGACACAGATGCTCTGGCCTATGGAGGCTTTGTAAACAATTCATGGAACAACTTCTCCACGGGGCAGACGAGCGACACAGATGCTCTGGCCTATGGAGGCTTTGTAAACAATTCATGGAACAACTTCTCCACGGGGCAGACGAGCGACACAGATGCTCTTAACACTCTAATTGTAAATGGCTACTTCAAGGAAAACACAAATAGTTCGCAACTCACAGTTCAGGCCAAAACCCCTACAACTCAAAGCTGGATATCAAGATTTTCTTTTTCCTTCGATGAGTCTGCTATTTTCAACAATCCGGTCGCTAGTGGGAGTGATGTTGAGATAGAATCTTTCCTTTTTGAGAACATGTACAACCCTTCTCAAGAGGTATTAACCAAAGGGCCGTTCAGGATGTTTGTTTTCGACGCAGAGACGCAAGAACTCCTTACTTACTCTATTAACTCGATATTGTTGCCTGACGACAAAAATCAGTTGCCAATCCTTGAGTTCAGTTTCTTGGGGTTGGTGTTGAAGGCAAACCAGAAGATAAGGTGTTTGTTCTCTTCGGACCCGACTCCCTCATATGATGATGGCCAACAGATTTTGCAGTTATCAGTCTTTGGCGAGGCTGGCCATGATGTGGAATATGGATATTTCCCATACATGGATGTGAGAGTTAAAGCTACTACATCCAAGATAGAGTGGGACGAAACCAAGCCTGTATATCTGGACATCATTTCAGCTAACGGGCAAACAACCACAGGCTATTGCTTTGGCGGCAATGAGGTAAATAATAATTATTCTTATTACCAGCAAGCACCGGAGGGTGAAGGCTTGTTCTCCCAGAGCCAAATCGTATTTAATGTTAAGTCTGAAATTGAAAACGATATTGGCCAAGCCGGGAACAGCGGATTTATTACTCCCCCGTCCAGCACCTCATCGACTCTTCCAAACTTTGTTTTTGGGCTTCATATCTTTTCGGAGTTTATTTCAATGCCAATGGGGAATGCCAATAATTATGTCATTCCTGCGACCACTACGAAGATTAGCCAACTTAGGTATCAAGTATCACGGGATGAGGGCAACGACGTAACTCCTTCATCTTCATTCCTTAGTGATGACGGTCTGGCTTATGGTGCGCCAAGGATTCAGGCCACAGTTCAGGCATTGGACTATGATGCCCCGATAGCTATGGAAAAGAGCACTTCCATGTCGGTATCAACAAACTTGTCTAACGGGAGAGACCATATTGTATTGAGTGGACAAAGCTCTACAGATACAAGACTGTACTTTTCCTTAGATGATGCTAAAAAGGTGAACGTATTAGCGGCGTATATTCTGTATGATTCCACTATCATTAGCTGACACAGGCGGCCTAACCGCAGATGGTTTGTTGCCATTGACAGGCTTCCCCTCATGGATGTGGGGAAGCGACATTCTTAATGGTCAACTCTGGGGTGGAACAGAAATAGCAGAGCCAGCTTACAACGAAATTTGGACAGACCCTACGACTGGTGTTACGAATGCGCTCCTACCTTCGTTGACTGGATTGGAGCCAATGAACGGCCTGTATGATATTGATTATCAGATAGGTTATCCTGAAATGCCCCAGCCGCCGACATATAACCCTAACACAAGTTATTTATCATCAACGGCTTCAATAGATACGTCAGCTGGGTTCGAGAAGTCTAGTCCCAACAAAATAGCATGGGATGACACGTTTGACCCGTTCGGCTTCAACTCTGCGACGCTTAAAGGATTTGGTAGTGTTCTTTCGGATGTGTCGTCTTCCTTGAGCAAGAAGCGGTCATATGCCAACTATGTCGCCAGTTATGAGAATCAGGCACAGGCGTTAAGGAATCAAGCCGAGTCGGCATACAGGATTGCCGGAATAAACATGTCTCGCCTTCGAGGGAATCAGGAGAAATACCTAGCCCAGCAAAGGGTGTCAGCAGTCAGGACAGGCTTCGCCCCGACTTCCGGTTCCATAGGCGCTGTACAACAGGCGACAATGAGCCAGTTCGAGCAACAAATAGCTGATGCTTGGGTGGAAGCGGAACAAAAGAGGCAGAACACAATGTATCAAGCAAGCGTTGCTGATTGGCGGGCAAGCGAAGCCCGGAAGGCTAGCAAGCGCTCCTCCGGTGGATTCCTTGGCTCACTACTTGGCTCTGGTGTGGGAGCTTATTTTGGAGGCCCCACCGGAATGGCGATAGGTTCTAAGATAGGTTCATCCATAGGAGGGTTATTTTAATCATGGCGACCAACGATACTAGAGACATAAGACTGGGTGTCAGTAGTGCGAACAAGGAGGGGTTGTTGCCTTCTCCTTCAAACCGTTATTTGCGCTCCACTTATGATGCGGCCAGATATGTTCCTATTGGAAATGAGTTCGACAAAGAGAGCCGAGTAAAGGAGCTTGGCGACCTTGGAGAAGGACTCACAATGTGGTCGAAGGCGCAAGCGGAAGTCGAGACAACGAACGACAGTATTCAGTCACGGCGCATGCAAGCAGAGTACATGGAAGCTTCCACACAGGTTTTCAATCAGCTTCAAAAAGACCCCAGCACGATGAACAACCCTGCGGTTTGGCTGGACGCTTATACGGAGGAGATGACATCAAGGGCGGCAGAGATTAACAACAAGTATGCCAAATCGTTTTATGTTGGGCGCAATCAGATGTTGTCCAATGAAAGGCTCAACCTGTTGCTGAAAGAGGAGAAGAACAAGGTGGGCCTGATGGCGGCAGACAGAATATCAAAGATGGCCGCAGACGAAACTAATGCGGCGTTCAAGATTGCTGTGGCCAACAGGGATTTCGGGTTGGCTAGGGAGATAAATAAAAGCCCCTACCTAACACCTGCGGAAAAGATGTTGAATGAGAATGGAATTGTTCAAGCCCAGACACAAGACATCATCCAGCAGGAAACATTGAGGAATCCTTGGGGTGTGCTGGAAGAGGTGAACAGGGATGGCGCTGTACAGCGTCGTGAATTGACCTACGAGCAACAGCAGTACGCATTGAACCAAGCGCAGGGCCGGATAAGCATGATTCAAAAGCAATCGTATGACTCGCTCGTACAGAAGTTTTTGTTCAACCCGGAAGAGTTTGAGATGGATGTCGCCAAAAAGCTATTGGACACCAACCAGCTGACGACCCAGCAATATGTCAACCTCCTCAACATGAAGAAGACCATGAGCGCCAAGGTTGAGCCGACTCCAATGCAGTTTGCGGCCATGTCTAATTGGGCAGTCAAGCTTTCAGAGGATTATCACAAAGAGTCGCCAGAGGGACAGGCCAACATCCTCTCCCAAGCTGAACGGCTTCTTGAGCAGATGAATTTCAGCACCAGCGACAAGAACTCATTGCTCAAGCTTGTAACACAAAAGATTTCCCCGGAAACGTTCAATCAGGCTGACAAGTTGGTAGAGAAGTTTTGGGATAACGGCCAACTACCTCTGACCAAGACAGAGGATTACACCGGAACTCAAGGAGGGACTACTCCGATTTATTTGACGGAGGAAGAGTTTAATACCCAGTTCAAAGAGAGGAAGAACCAGTTTTTCTTAGACAAAAGCAGGACATACCTAGACCCGGAAACGGCAAAAGACAGGTATGCTGTGATGGAGTATGTGCCGGACTCGAACAATCTGTCCCTGCAAGAAAAGATAAAAAGCGAAGTTCGTTCCGTCCTTTCTGATAAGATTGCTGAATATAGGGCAGAACACAATGGGAAATCTCCTACCGGACAAGAGCTTTATGAGCTTGTTTTTTTCGCACAAGAAGAGGCGTTCTCCCGGAATAATATCAGCAGTATTGACCCATTATCTTCTGCCTCTGTTTATCCTTCTGGACAGCAAGACAGAGACGAAAGAAAGGCGACATTTATTCCGAACAACGTTAGAGTGTCGGCTATATCGAATAAAGCTTCTATAGATATTCCGACTAATGGTGCTTTTATTGTTTGGGCCGGAAGTAACTCTTTCATTACAAACGAGAAAGACTACTTGAGCATATGTAAACGGGCCGGGGCGCCCCCTCAAGGATTTATCGTAGCAGATGAATCTTTCCTCCAAGCTCCACACAAAGATTTAATGGATGTGCAAGCTATGATTTCGGCCAAAGCGATAGCGGCGAAAGCTGGATTAGATGCACAAGGAGAGCAGGGAATTTATTGTGCATTGCTTTCCTATTGGAATAATTTATAAACAAATCATGGAAGAGCTTTCAGAACAACCCGAAGATTCTATCCTGTTGGATGAAATAAAGAAAATGAATTCGGGCCTCGCTTCTAATAAGGAGCAACCTGAAATAACAGAAGAGGATTTAGAAGCAAATCCTCAAGCTTACTCTTCTGAACAAATTGAAGGGGTTTTAAGAAACAAGAGAAGTATTCGCACAAAGCTTGACGATTATTTAAGGATGTCGTCTAGCTTGCTTCCTACTACTCCACGAGAAGTCTTAGATGCCGTAGGGACATTGCGTGAGGAACTGCAAGCAAATGGTATAGACCCGGAGTATGAGAGGTATCGTGAGAAGATAAAAAGAAACGAAGATATAGTTTATTCGGTTACTAGGTATATCAATCCAACAACAGGCTTGTTTGGGGATGTTCCTGCACAAGATGTAACAAACAATAAGCTGGAAAAAATACTTAGTGCTGAGCAAATTAGGGATTTCAATAATGCCCCGCAGTTTATGCGAGACAAATATGTTTTCAATCGCATTGTTGAAAACTTTTTCCCGGAAGGGGAGATGGATAAAGGGTATGCACTAGAACTCCTGAAAAAGCATTATCAAACCGACTCAATGCACGGAGTTGTCAGCAAATACGCTCAAGAGCTTCAAAGGAACAAGGATGAGGAGACAGCATACAATGAAGCCTCTACCAGATTTTTCTATTCCTTTATAGAAACAGGAGGCGATTACCAGAAAGCAATCGACAGCTTGGAAGGCAATCTAAACCTGTATGCGGAAAACATTTTCAACCAAGAACCTGCGCTTAAATACATTTACCAGCGTGCGTATAACTCCGTCTCATGGATTAAAGATGAATACATAGAAAGCGGAGAGCTGGATTGGGACAAGATGGCAGACATGTTGTTGAAGCTTGGGGAAGGAGAGACGTTCTCTCTAGCCATTCAGATGCTTCCCTACATGTTGCCCAAAGACAACCGGACATGGCTTGTACAGGCGATTGACGATACAGCTTCTGATATTAGCGGATTAACGAGGCTGATGCTTTCCGGTGGAGGAGATAATGCCAAAGCCGAACGTCTTGCTTTGGCTATCCAGCAGGAGTATAGGATGGGACGCGACTATCCTACTTCATGGGTCGGAAGGTTCTTTAAGGGTGCTGTTGAACAAGTACCTAAAATCACAGCAGTAACTGCCAGCACTATTGGGGCAACGGCGGCGTCAGGAGGCAATCCGTTGGTTGGGTGGTCAACAGCTACAGCAGCAGGGGCTATGGTTTATGGTTCAACTGTAGCATTGGAGGCATATAGAACAAACTCATCTAAAGCTGGTTCTGTAGCGTATGGTTTATCGGTTGGAGCCTTAGAGGGTTTACTGGAAAACGCAGTAATAAAGATGGGCGCGTTAGCGGCCAAGGGGGCCAAATCTGTTGAAGTGGGAAGCAAGTTAGCAACCACATACAACAAATTGCCCGGAACCGTAAGAGCCGCCGGGGCAGGTGCGCTTTCGGAATATGTACAGGAAGTTACCGCAGACCCTATTTATATAGGCTTGGAAAATTTGATGCGCTCCGCAGGTTTTGACCTTACACAACAAAACACCTTGAGCAACTGGTGGGAGACTTTAGATTTAACACAACCAGAGCTTTTAGGGGCCACAGTGTTGCTTGGCGGTTCATTAGGAGCCGTAGGCGGTTATCAAGCAAACCACCTTATCAATAGAGTAGGAAGAAGCGCAGAAGCTCTTACAGCCTTAGGAATCCCCCAGACGGAAGCAACAGCTATTGCTAACATGCCAGATGGGAAAGAGCGCACCAATCGTCTGATAGCGGCTCTTCGAGACAACAAGGTGAGTTCTGATGTCCAGATAACACATCAACAGGCAGGAGTGTTCCTGAACTTTTTAGCGAAGAATGCAGAAAGGTTTAAGGATGTGGAACTTATGCCCAACATCACTGATAATGGTGATGGAACCTTTAATGTTATCGAGAAAGACCCGGTAAGCGGTGCAGAAAAGACAACGACTGTTACAGATGAAATTGCTGGTACATTCATGTCTCAAGCATTGCAGTCTAATCCGGGATTCATCAGGGCGTTAAATATTTTCGCACAGGAAGAGATAGAAGCAAGTGTTGGGAAAGACGCAAAGATAAAAAGCTATACTCCTGACGAATTGCGAGCAAAAATCCAGTCCGCAGAAAACAACAATGCGACCATAGCAAGGCTTAGGGCGTTGGCTGTAATTAACCAAGACCCTGACTTGTTACAGAGCTATCGAGAAGGGAAAGTAAGTATAGAAGATGTAGCAAATGAGCTGGAAATTGTATCTGCATATAGAGATGGGACGATTGCTGTTGCGAGGGGTGAAGCGAATCCTCTCAATATTCTCGAAGAAATAATTCATGCCCGCGCCATATCTGATTTGGAGAGCGGCGTTATTTCCAGAGATGTTATTGAAACACAGGTAAGGAATTACTTGGAATTCTTGGGCCGCAGTAGCGAAGAAATAGGGGACTTGAGCAATGACGTTCTGTTGCAGGAGCATCTTGCCAATATGGGGAAAGCTTTAGCTACAACGCCAGAGTTGTTTTCCTCAATGCCGGGGAATGTTCAGACAATTTTGGAGTGGCAGAAAGACGCCATTGCGGAAGTCGGAAATATTTTTGAAGAAGGCAATCTGATAAGAGAAGCCATTGAGCAGGGAGTTGTCTCTTCCGATTTTGTTAAATGGTCTAAATCGTTGGCGACAATGGCCGAGCGTCGTGATGGACAGGACGTTGGCGAGCTTATCAATGGAGCAACGGGCGAAAACATTTTGCCGATGGGAAAAACTCTTCCTTCTGCGAGAAGGAGAGGAACAATAGACGTAACTCCCTCTATTAAAACCATTAACGAAGCTATCAAGAGTATTATTGGAGGGACATCGGAAAAGTCGGTTGGACAGCTTCATAAATTGCAGAGAAGCATGACCAAGCTTTCCGAAAGGTTTTCACAAGGCAAGCTAACAGAGAGGGGCCAGCAGAAAGCATTGCTGAACTCTGTCCTCTCTATCGCTAATGCTATGGCTTCGGGGAGCCGGAAGTTTATTTCTAACCAACTTGCTGACAGGCTGGCTAATCCGAAAAGCAATGAGGCCTTCAATGCGGACATGAAAACAGCTCTTGATGCGACCGTTAGAGCGTTGAATGAAAGGGCAGAGGAAGCTAGTCGGAAACAGGCAGAAGAAATAATCCGCGCCCTGATGTCTAGGAAGGTAGAGGAAAACAAAAGACTAGAGAAAGAAAGCATAGCAAAAACCAAAGAGAAAATAAGGGCTGAAATTGCAAAGGCGGCCCGCGAAGAAAAAGCCTCAAAAAGACGTGAAAAGGCACGAACAAAAAAAGAAAAAGAAAAAGCTCTTCGGGATGCCCGCAGAGAAAGAGAGCGGATAAAAAAAATAATTAGAGAGAAGAAAGAGGAAGCAAAAAAGGAAGCTCAAAAGGCAAGAGAGGCGTTTAATAAAGAAATGTCATTCCTTCGCAATCTGATTACAAAAGAAATTACAAAAGATGTTAAGGAAGGACAAAAGGCAAAAGAAGCAGAGAAGAAGCTTGCTACTAAAAGCATAGAGAGCTTGCGGAGGTTAGCGGAAAATGCCTTCAAAGACACTAAAGGACGTTCGCGTTCTTTGGACGCACAAGCTAGAGAGGAAACTATGGACGCCCTGACGGTTATGGCTATGTCTCCCGAAGAGGTTGCAGTCCAGCTGGAAACCTTGGATAGCACCATAGATGAGCTTCAAAACCAAAAGGCATCAGAAGAGAATGCTCTAGAGTTGGAAAACTTGGAAAACCAAAAGAACCTCCTTGAGGTATTTGGCAGTGCGTTGTATCGGGAAAAGATGCCTAACGGAAGGTATAAGTATGCTCTCAATGCACAGCAACTTGCGGAAGCAGTTAAGACATTGAAGGAGCTACAGCGTGAAGGGCGACTCCGCAGGAAAAAGGTTAATGAACGTATTGAGCGCTTCTATAATGATTTTAACGCTAAAATCAATGAGCGAGTAGGAGGAGAGAAGAATCGTGATGCCCTTAGAAAAGCCGTAATGGAAAGGGACCAACGGGGGACGGGCTTTTTGGATAGAATCTTCACGCAATTCATGAGCCTTCAACAACTCCTCGAAGTGATGTCTTCCATGAAATCCTTTAAGGACATAGGGACATTCTTACAGAACAACGTCCAATTCGCAGAGCAACAGCGAGGGGTAGAAAAAGAAAAGGCTACGTCCAATGCGATTCGCATCATGCGTGGAATGATGGAGATTGCAGGGCAGAACTCTCCAAGGTATTTTGATGAGCTTTCTACAAAAACTATTCCCTTTATGGGGCATGAGCTAACCAAGTATGGCCTTGTAAAAGTCTATCAGACATTGAGAGAGAAGGATGGCTTGGATGTATTGAGAGAAAACCTTGGAGACAAGGGGATGGATTTCGGCAACTATCGTAAGTACCAACAGGAGTTGGAGGGCTTAAACAAGAGCCTTGATGATGGTGTTATTACTTCCGAAGAGTTTGAGTCCAAGTTGGAAGCCGTTGAAGAAGAATACCTTGCGAGGAAGGAAAAAGATATTGCCAAGCTATTGGAACTGCTTGGGCCGGATGGGCTTTACCTTGCTGACGAATTACAGAACCTGTATCGGGAAAAAGGCGAGAAGCTACGGGCGTTCATGGCAGAGAACTATGGCCAGACGGTTATCCTTGATGACTACTATACGCCCCGCAATATTGCCGCCTATAATACAATGCAAGAAGGGGATATGGATGCTTACAGTAAGGGACACGTCACAAGGACGGGCTTGCCCTCTTACGCAAAGCACCGGAACACTCCCTCTTCGGCGGCGCTCTCTCTGGAAATAAACCCTCTTGGGGAATATCTTCGTTATAGCTCTATCATGGAGGGGTGGATGACAGCTTCGGAACTGGTCAACTTCAACAACCGGGTATGGGCTAATCCCACCACGAACGCCCAGTTGCAGAAATTATTAGGCCCAGCCAATTTCGAGGCGGCAAACAAAGCCCTGTATTACTTCATCAACGAGGGGCGTGTGTATGCCCAAAAGAGCGTGTTGGCAGAGGTAATGGGGAAAGTGTTCCAAGTATTGGCTAAGACAAGGATTGCTTTCTCCTTGGCTTCTCTGGTGCGCTCTAGTGCGGCTTTGTTCAACCCTATCGTTGGTAGCAACTTCTCCATGATGGAAATTATCAAAGGCGTGGCAGAGGTGACAAGCGGGAACTATAAAGGTTTTACCCTTGAAGAGCTTCGTGACTTGGAGGCAATGAAGGAACGTAAGTACCGTGGATGGGAAGACCGTGTGCTTGCCGATAAGGCATTAAGCATTCCCCTGAAAAAACAAGCGCAATGGGGATATTGGCAGGAAGCGGGCATGAGCGGCCTTATGGCTTTTGACTGGTGGAGCATATCTTTTGTGAATCAGCTGACCTCCCACATGCTTGCTAATCGCGGTTTGTCGCATGAACAGATAAGATGGGAGCTTAACAAAAACATCTACCAGACGGCACAGCCTTTATCTACCTCCGCTAAGGCTATCCACTTGATGGGTGGAAGCTCATTTGAGCAAGCCCAGTTCCTTTTCTTGTCTGACGTGATGAACAAGTTCGGCCTAGTGGTGATGCAAGGCAAAAAGGATGTTCCTTTCTGGGAGGCTTTTCAGGGAGCCTTTCGTGTTTATACTATTGCCGCTCTTGCTAATGGTCTCTTCAACGGCTTGGCTACAGGTTTGTTTGGCGATAAAGACAAAGAGGACGACTTCATGAGCAACTTCTTATTGACTTCGGTATTGAGTCCGATTGTCTCTGTTCCTATGTTCGGCGGGTTTGCAGAGTGGTGCGCTTCCCTTATTAGCGGTGGTAAGCAATTCAGTCTGGGACGAGCCGATATGGCTGATTTATCCAAATCAATTCAAGGCTTAGTCAGAAGTATTGTGAAGACGTATGAGACTGTATCGGAAAAATGGGACAAGGAAGGTGCTTTGACTACCAATGATTACATTGATATGGTTTCCTATGTAGGCAAAAATATTGGGAGTGTCGCATCGGCTACCACAATATTTGGTACTTCTGGGCAGAGTATGACCAAAGCTCTAGAGATGGTAGGTGCATTATCAAATGCCCTTTCACAAGCTAAGACGACCACACAGAAATTCCTTCCAGAGTCAGTAAATCCCCTCTATACCGAAAAAGAAGCTATGAAGGAGAGGGCTAGGCAGATAAGAAGGGAGAAGAAGAAGGCCAAGCAGGAAAACGGCGAAAGGTCAGCAACCTACAGAAAACTTTCTAGGGAATTAAGACAAATAAACAAACTACTCAAGATTAGAGGCTGGGAAGACTAGCCAACAATCTTTAACCAAGACAACATTGACCAATGACTGCAAAAAAAAGACAACCGCCCGTACAACCGGGCTAACTGGCAATCAGTTTGCTAGCGTTGAGCAAGGTCGTTCTTATGTTCTGTCAGTACACTCTCCCTCTGGGGCAGGAGAGATAGAACTATTGGCGGCAGATAGCGACCAACAGAGCGAGCCGGATATGTTTAGCATGCTTTACGAGAAAATTGAAACAGCTAGGCAAATCCCGTTTATTGCAATTTCTCCCTTTGTTTTTGTAAACGTGGGGAGTAGCGATGTACAATGGCTTGTAACACCGGCAAATTTTAGTCTCGCCGTCCCCGGTGCGTCGTCCGGCGGCGGCTCAATTATAATCACAGCAATGTACTTATATAATACAACAATCCAATCAGCTGAATTAGCCACAGGCAGTGCTGTTGTTGTGACACTCCCAGAAGATGCTCCAGAGGGCATGTATGAAATACGCTTCATTAGTGCAACACCAACAGGAACTGGTCTATCTGTGCAGCCGTCCGAGTTTTGTGTGAAAGTAACTTCCTCTAATCCTCCAGGAACGCAGCTTGCAAATACTGCGACGGCCCTCGGAAAAAGCAATCTCATTATTTATGAGGACGAAAACGGAAGTCTAAAGAAAGTTGTTCCCTCCATGGGAATGCTATATAAAATCCCTGCAAATTGTACTGTTGTGTCTGCTCAACAGTACATGTATCACGTTCAAGGAGGCTCTGATAAAGTTTCTTTTTCAATGCCTTCAATCGCAGAAGAGGTAACTCCCAATTCTGTGAATATTACATTTATTCAAATAGCCTAATATAATTTTCGTTATGATGGTGAAAATATTTTTTCAAGAGCTTGGTGAATATGATAAAGCCACATTTGTTTGTCTTCGACACAGCGATTGTCAAGACAAGACCCCAGAAGATTTGCCGGAGGATAAGCGAGAAGTATGGGAAAAACTCAAACAGGAACTTGCCTCATTAAAAGAGGATTGGATTGTCACGGAAGCTGTGCTTTTCCCGAGCCTTGATGAACCGACAGAAACGGTAGAAATAAAAGTTTCTGCTAGACACGTCTCAATAGAACTTCCTGCGCCTCGCGTAGCTGTAAAAATTTTCACGTCACGCGAGATTCCTGCTCTAAAAAAGAAAGACAAGGATTTGATGGAGTTCTTAAAATGGATAGCAGGAACAAAGTCAGAATAAATACTCGACATGAACAACACTTCATCCTAGTACACCAACAGTTGCTATTCCGGTAGCCACTGTATATAGGTGTTTCAATGTCATAAAGACAGGGCCTCCGTTAAAAGCGGGGGTCCTGTTTTTTATGCGTGTTCGAGCAACTTGTAAGCTTTCCTTACAAGTTCGATGAACTGTAAAGAAAAACTTTACAGTTGACCAAGGGAACAGGATTTGGTCTAATGCTCTTGGAAGAATTCTTTTCTTCTTTCGTTGTGCATATTCGAGCGGAGCAGCTTCGGGGTTTTTTCTCATGTTTTACCCGAAGCTGCTCTTCTTTTTTGTCTTGAAACAGGCCTGATGTAAAAAATATGTGTTGTATGACACAACTATAATTAACTAATAACCATATACTTATGTCACACAATGTTCCGTTTCGAGCGTTTTCGATGTCAAACTTTAGGCTTGATTTTTTGAGGGGTGTGTCGTTAAAATCTTGTTCAAGGAACAGGGCGGTTAAGTTGATTGTTTTCCTTTGGCCGCTCCAAGGCTCAATCTCCCTCGTGGTTAGCAACAACCAAGTGTTTAGCAAATAACTTGGTTCTCTACAAGAAAAGAGTTCGGATATGGCAAGCATATCCTTCATGATTTTTCAAAAGTTTTGATTTACGCCTATCGGCTATGGAGCCAAACAAAGTTGTGGGCTTGGTTAGAGAAACAAAGGGATTAGAAAATAAATGGTTTTAAAACAGTTCTAATTTGGAACACGTTGGTTAGATAAAGTATGTAAGAATAAACCATTTAATATTTAATTATCAGTTTTATTCCTTCGTTCGACTAACAGGTTGCATAGAGCGGCTAACAAGAGAGCCAAGTTCGAAGGTGTTAGCGAAACGATAACATAGACCACTTCGAAGTTATTAACTACCGTCTCCAACCACAAAGGACGTTACACCGTATATACGCGCGCGCGAATTTATAAGAGAGGAAAACAAAAACTTTTCTCTCTTCTGTATGACATTTTCAAAAAAAAAAAACATTGATTACTCTCTCGTTGCTTATTAGTATTGCTACATCGTTAGGAGCTACATGGTGTATTTCCTTCGATGTTTTGCCTTGAATCCAAGGCAGCCAATAACCAAAACTAATAAATAGTATGGAACGAAAAAAAATAAACGGAGAGGAATTTCCGAAAAGCATGTTGAGAGGACTTATTGCCATGTTTGACGATAATCCTGTCAGGAGCGCCATGTTTATGGCTGATTTTGAAGACTTGTGTAAGAAAGGTGTTGATTTAAATCCTGATTGCAATGTCTGGTATAGAGTCAGTCCTGACGTTATCGACTTAGTTGACGAATTGGATATTTCCGAAGAGGATAAAACAACCATTAAGAAGAAAATCTCAAATCTTATCGGAGCGCCTGCTTTCCATGTTGGTGAAAACGCTAAGACTGATTCGCTTGTTGTGGCTGGTCTAGTCGAAGGCAAAATGATTGGCTTTGATAAAAAGTATTTCTATAAGATTAAATCCAAGCCTTACATGAAGAAGCTGAAAAAGGCGCTCTTCGTTTCCGCTTCTTGGGAAGAATTTATCAAACCTCTTATTTATACCATCAGAGGATTTGGGCTTGATAAGTGCGCTAGCTTCCCTAGTATTGAGGCGAAGCGTTCCGATGAAGAAGAAGATTAACCTTGCAGTCTTGAATAACTTTTTAACGTTCCTGAACAATGTTCATGAGCTAACCGAGCGAGGTTGGGTTCATGAGGCAACAGGGACAATGTATAAAAAGTGTTCAAAGCTTTTCGACACATTCAAAGAGTCCTATTCAGGCAATTCCCTAAGCCCAGATAAAGACATCGTTATGGAGGAGGTTTCCTTAACAGAGACGCCTAGTGATGACGAAGTTCTTGAGGTGCTTAGGGAAGAATGTGACGAGATTTGCGAATACCTTTATGAGGTGGCCGGACAAGAATCATTTTTAGTTTCACAAGTAGATGAAATTAAAACTGTTTTGAGTCAGCAACTATTTGTTGCTAGGAAGGTGTAGCAAAACCCTGCCATATGAGTTTATGAGCTAGGGTAAAAATCAATCCAAATCAAACAACTAATCATATAAAAGTAGGAAGTGTGGTATATACCGTAGGTCAACCTTCCCGGCTCCCTCGTAAGACCTCCGCACTACGGGCGTAAAATGCGTTAGTAGTGCGGAGTTTTTGTTTGTATAGGAAAACAATGAATGTTATTTGTCCATGTATGAAGACAACTTACACGTTCGAAGCGCTAGTAGAGGCTGTTGCTGTTCAGGCTGGGTTAGATACTAGTGTTCCCGAAGACCACACCAAGGCGTGTGAGCTTGCCACATGGATGCTTGACGAAGGATATTCTTCTATCGTCCTGACTCATGCGGCAGAGTTTGCAGAGGAAAAGGGTGTTCCTGCCAAATGGATTGCCCTTGTCAGTGCCATCATTGGTGCTGTTATTGCCTTTTTCTGCACTACTGGTTGTGCCAACACATCGTTTACTTTGTCTGGTGAACAGGGTGGGCAGATTAGCTATAGCGTTGACGAAAACGGGAACCTCATTATCTCCGGCAAGCCTCCTGTCGTCCAAAAACTCAAGAAGTGACGTTAATGCCGACAACAAAAATTGCTTCTCTTCTTCAAGTTGTTAAGGATTATAAGGAGATTGTAATCCTGTTCGCTCCTTTGGTGTGTTGCTTCTTTCTGTATCAGGACAACGTAAAAATGCGGCAGGACATGCTAAAGTTGCAACAAGACCAAGCTCATGCGACATTGAAGATTTCAGAAGCAATGGCTCAACAGGTAGAGCTTATTCGGCGCATTGATTATACTGTTACCTCTCTTCAAAACAAATGAATGTCATTATCGCTATCGACAAGCAAGATAAAGTTCTAACTAATATCGCATCAAACCTAGTAGAACTTCTGGATAAAGAGCTTCTAAATCCATCTCTGGACATAGTTCCTCTCACAAGGGATGTGAACCTGTTTATGTCTAACAGGTGGGACAATATGAAGGTTGATTTTATCTTGCGGTTGCGGACATCATACGTCACTTCTAATCGCAGTACCTATCAGAAAATCGTCTCTTCAAATACTCAAGGGCCTTTTGGTTTCAGGCTTCTTCATACGTCGCATTCGTTGTTGGAAAAAGAGGGGTGGGGACAATACGGATTCAACCCATGCACAGAGTTTAAGGGCCTACCCGGCTGGATTGATTTCATGGATATTGAGCTTGCCAATATGGGCGACCCAAAAGATATTGCCGCTATCGGCGACGGAAAGGTTTTTGCTCAAAGCGCCGCTCAATGGATGAACAAGGCCGCAAACTGGTTACGGATTGGCAGGAAGAAAAAATAACTGTCAGCCAAAAAAGAAATCATCTATTTTCTCCAACTCCATTTTAGACAAGGGAGCCTGTTTGTGGTAAGCGGAAATCCCCGCCCGTCTTGTCCTTCGGGGGTTTATCAGGTTAAGAGGAATACATCTCTTGGTTTTAAAGTCTTTTCTGTATAGCTCTGCCCGGCGTTGAAAGTGTTTGCTGGCCGCTAAACAAAAGTCCATAGCCTTGATTTTATTCCCCCTCAAAGTGTCCTTGATGAACATGTTAGGCGTATAATGGTATCTCTTGAGGAGCTTCCTTAGTCTCACTCCTTTAGCATAACCTCCGAGAACGTTATAAAACTGTTTATCGGTAAGCTTGTTTATGTATAGCATGCCTATTATGCCAGCTGGAATTTTTTAGACGCCTCACGCTGGAACTCTGTGTAAGTTTCAGGATAGCATAAACAATGACCTAAACGAGAGAGGACGTATGCATCCGCTTCGTTGTTGTTGGATGTATCTACATCCCAGCGTTTGTAAACATTGGTCATCACCAGCCCTTTCTCTGCAACACCTTTTCCTGTTGCGAATTTTTTTAGGGTAGTCGGTGGGTAAACCAAAATATTGGACAATCCTGCATCAAACAGGTTTTGTTTCACAACGCCGCCAAGTTCTCCTAGGTGGACGATTTTCCCAAACTGCGAGAAGGCATAATTCTCTATACACACCAGAACTTCGCTAGCGGGCCTGTAGGCCAATATTTGTTCTGCGGCGAGCTTTATATGGTTAGCGAACTCGGAGAGCCGCCTAGGCCCCTTGTGGGGGCTTGTGAGGGTATATCTGTAGCCGTCCAGCTTGATGTCTTGGTAAAGGACGGAAAGCCCTGTTGCCGTCAGGGATAAATCCAGCCCAACCCAACAACTGAAATCTCTAAAAACGTTGGCGATTACTTTGTCTTTTTCCATGATTTTTTCTCTGATACTGGGAATCTGAAATCGACAAGCTCAAATCGGGAGTCCTTTTGAGTCATCACTATCCCTCCATTGCGGCTTCTTTTCAGCACCACAACACCGAACACAGAGTTTTGTTCAAATTCTGTATCTGGATTTTTCTGAATTTCGCAAATGGCTTCCGCTGTTGTATGCAAAACCTCTGCTTCTGGCTCTTTTTTTCTAGGAGGTCGCCCCCTTTTAGTTGTCTTTTCCATATTCTAGTTCTTGTTTTGCCAACCTATACGCCTCACGCCCGTCTAGTCCGGGTGTTCTCATTTGGATTCCTACTGCTTTTTCAAGGCGGTTGAGGACAATCTTACCTTTTTGGTCTATGATAGCAAGAGGGTCTTTGTAGCCGCTAACGATAAGTATTCTCATGCAAAGGATGATAACGTCTGCACATTCAAACGCCATTTCCTTCTTGTTTTTGGCCGAAAGAAGTTCTTCTACCTCTTCCTCAAGATGTTTTTTGAGCTGTGGGACAGTCTCTTTAACACCTAAAAATTTACTGAAAACATTACATATTTGTTTGGCTATATTGTACACTCTAACCTTCCTTTCATATTGAAACAAATCCATGCTACGCATTATCTCCTTTCGTATTGCCAACTGGAAAGCTCTTCCTTGGCTTCACTTGCCTTTTTGTAGGCTTCCTCGGTTCCATAAATTTCAGAGGAAAAGAAGCAAGCTTTTTTAGGTGTTTTGTTTGTAATATTCCTGCATATGCGGCGCAAATTCCAAGCGTCTTTTACGATGCGGTAATGACGTTCCCTAATAATGGCGGCTTTTGTAATACGATATTGAATGCTCTTGGAGCTATACCAAATACTCACCAACCTTTTTCGGGAGGAATTCATCCTCTCAAGAGCTTTCCCGTATTCCTTAAAATATTTTAGTGCTTCGTTCATTTTCTTTTCACTTTGTATATGATGTATTGGATAAGAATGATAAATGACAACACAATCAAGAGCGAGACAATTAGAATGTCTAATAAATCAACAATTATCATAGATTTTCACCCTTTTCTTGTTCGTCGTCGCTACATTCTAAATAAACTCTCATAGCCTCTAGGTAGCCTTTATACTTACCCGCAAGATAGAGGTAAAAACCAAAGGCAAAAAATGATGCAAAGAATAACAAAAGATCGGCAATATCAAATATACTCATTTTTTAACTATCCTTTCTTTCTGTTTTTTTTCGACGATATAGCTTCCAAAGATTTTATTGAATTGTTCGTTCGATGCTTTTCTAGACTGCTTCCCATTCACAATGTTTTGGTGTTTGTGAAAAGCCTCTTCCAGCTTAGAGACTGAAACACTAACGGCTTCCATCATGTCCCCTAGAGGAATGACTTGCTGAACCCTAGATAACCCTTCGTTTTTAAAGCTACGAACCGTATTTCCTTCTTTTAAACCAAGGCCGTCAATCTCTTCGCCATTTTTCAGCAACTCATAACATGATTCTTCTATCTCTTTGGCCACCTTCGAGGCCAATTTAGCTGTAAAATATAGCTTAGAGCGTTCTTCTGGATTCATTTGTTTCAGCTTAGAAGAAAAAGCTGTAGCGGGAGTAGTGATTGTTTGCACCACCTCTAACGGCTTTTTGCATTCAGCAAAACCCTTGCAGTACCTGCAATAGCTGTTAGCTTGAGGTGGAAGGTCCTTTTTGGTGCGTTCGCATATCTCAATGACTTCTTTTTCTGCCTCTTTGATGTCCTCTTCGCTGTACCTCACAATAACAGGATAAGAAGTCACCAGAGGTTGAACAATGGCACAAGAGACTGATTTTATTTTGCAGTCCTGATAATTCCTTTCGATGTGTTGCTTGCAACATAGGGCCAACCCTCTAAGCTGGTGGTTTATTTGTGTGGACTCCGGCTCTAAAGGCCCTGTCTTGTAGTCGATAATCAATAAATGAAATCCATCTTCGTCAGACTTGCCTAAAACCAAGTCGGGCTTACCAGAAAAGAGTGCATTATCCCCATCGAAAAAGAAACACCTTTCCTCCTTCATCAATTCCTCGAACTTGTCTTCTCCCGCCCAAATCGACGCAACTTCGGTCACAATTCTTTTGCATGCAAGCATGAGTTTCGTCTCTTCTTCGGTGAGTAGTATGTTTTGGTATGCAAGGTATTGATGAATCCTGTTGCCTCTTTCAGCCATTTCAGAGGTTGTCTCTACTCCTTCAACGTCATATCTCAATGAGTGCGGACATAACGCAAGACGTGCTAGGCTGGAACATGAAGGCAATCCTTGTCTTTCCGTATCTTTTGTTTTCATTATTGTTCGTGTGTGGTTAAAATATAAAGTATAGAATAATTGTCCAAAGGCCCGCTGAAATAAAGGCCCCTAACATAATACCCTCTGCTTCGGTATATTTGTGTTTTTCAACAAATTCTTGTATCATCATCATCATCATGTACTTTTCTTTCATACTCTATCATGGCTCTATCGATACTTTTTTTACATCTCTGACATATACCTTCAAAAAAAACGGGTTGTTCATCCATTCCTTTACGCGGTCGCATTAGTGGGATAGAGTAGTCTTCTTCCTCTAAAACCATACCGCAGAGCATGCATTTAATTTTTGTCATTGTTTTCTTTCTTTTTGAATATTGGCGCTTCTGACGACTTGTCTTCTTCGTTGGAGAAAGCTTCGTCTTTACTTATAGCCCCGGTTTTAATGGCGTTGAATAGACCAATAAGCATTACGATTTCAGATTCCTTACTAGTCTCAATTTTGTGTTTAAGGTAAGCCTCAAGCATTTCTTTGGAGACTCCGATTTTGGAAAAGGCTATTACACATCCATTTATTCTTTCAGCAATGGGTGTATCTGTGGCTCTTAGCGTGTTTTGGCAAGCCTCTGCTGCCTCTTGCCTAATGAAGTCCGGCAATACAGCCCAAATGCACGCCCTGATGCGTCTAGAGGCCATATTAGCGCAAAGCTCATAAATGTCTCTATCGGACGTAAGAGGATATCCACCGTCTTTTGTGTCCCTGTAGTGCGGAACAGAAAAGGCTATCTCCCTTCTTATGTTGTTTTCTTTGTCCCAACAGAAAGCTATACAGTCGGAGCAAACCCTTCCTTTTTCATCTACATGTTCACCTATCTTTCTCCACCCAGCTTCTGCGTTCCCATAAGCGGTAAGGCACGCATTTGCTAAATGGATTGTCTCTCCTGAAATACTAGAGCCTCCCCTTTTGTATTCGAAGAATGCGGTGTTAGCTAAATGACGGAACGAGCAAAGCTGTCTAATTTTGGAGGAAACCTCCATCATGTTTCTCGGCATCTGCTTTGCTATATATATAGAAGCAAGCGCCTCTAGCGATTCTTTGTTGGAAAGCACGTTAGCAAGCGGATTTCCAGCAAGAGGTGCTATCATGGATAAGCCTTCTGCCGGGACTGTGGTCAATGGTTCTGGGTTGTCTGACATGCCCTCATTGTATCTTTTCTCTCACACATGGCAATCTTTTTTTATTTTTTTTCTTGTGCATGTCAAAACATGTGGTACAAAAACGACATGACGAAAGCACTACCAACAGAACAATTAGAAGCATTCTCCAAGTTCGCCAATACTAACGAAGCCCTTTGCAAGCTCATGATGCAACGTGTGGGGTTCAACATCACTCCAATGGTGTGGAATAAGGCTAAATGGATGCCTACACAACTTTCCGTAAAGAAGCTCACTAACCTTCGAGCTTTTTACCCAGAAGCATTTGGTTTAGATGATGAACCTAATAAAGATTTTTTGAAATCTCTTTATTACCTCCACATTTCAAATAGAACCTTCTCTGGGGAAATTACTCCACTAATTGAGGACAAGGATTTTATTACCCATATGCCCTATGCTAACTTTGTTTTGCCCATTGACGATTTCACAAAAAATGCCCTTTCCAAATTCATGTAAAATCAGGATATGAATCACCATTCCCATGACTATCCCTTAGAAGAAATGGAACGTATTTCTGAACCGAAACTAGCAAAAGACTGCCTGAACTTAGAAGAACTATTGAAGAGCTTAGAAAAAATACCGCAAACAACAGAACAGGAAACGGAAGAATGGCGGCGAAAAGAAAAAGAAAAAGAACGCATAGCATCATGGAAAAAACGATTGAGGCAATCCGGCGTGCCTCAAGGGTTTTATGATGCTTGCGTGAATGGAAAGATCGACAAGAGCCTAATACTTCCAAGCCTGAAAAATTTAAGTAGCGGGTGCTTATTTGTCTGCGCCCCGGAAAAAGGTAAAACCTTTTCCGCATGCGCTTTGATATCGCAGGAATTATGGAATGGCAGGGCAGCTTTTTACATGAAGGCTCCTGAACTGGAAAGAGAAATGGCCAGTTATAAAAAGGACGTGTGCCTGATAAATAGAGCGCAATCAACCCCGCTCTTAGTGCTGGACGATTTTGAGGGAGTGCGGATGAGTGTGAATTCATCCTCCGATTTTATCGCCTTGTTGAAAAAAAGAAATGATTCTAATTTTTCAACAATTTTGAATTCAAGAAAACGAACCTTTTTTCTCGAACAGATCGAAGAGGCAGTAAGTTAGCGTCCCCTTAACTACCAGAAAACAAAAGTGTAATAAAAAACCCCTGTAGCCTAAATAAAGACTACAGGGGTTGAATTTGGTGTATTTTTATGACAAACTATTGAACTCTTTTTTCGGGTATTAGTTTGCTATTAAATGAGTAGTATTTTTTTGAGTAATTGTAGGTCTTGGAATATTTAGAATATCCGGTTTTGTTGTTCCAATAAACTTCATCACCATAAAAAGAGCAGTAACTATATTCTTTTTTTTGATAAGAGTTGTTAGAAAAGTAGGCAAATTTATTTTTATCAGGTCTTTCGAAATTGCCATAAAACAACATCTTTCCTTTTTTCCAAAAAACAAATTTACTTGAACCTATGACAGAATTGACCATATCATCAATACCTTCATTTGTTTCCTCGATATCTGTTTTTCCAAATGCGGGTAAAAACAGATATCGGAAGAACGTTTCACTGTCTGTGAGGTCTCCTTTATTTTTTAGTGATAGAATACCATTGTGGCAAAAATACCAATTATCGCCGTTCCACCCATGAACATTTTTTTCTGAAATAGATCCATGAGTTTTGATGCGAGCGTGAAGAAGGACTATGTAATCATTAGGGATTTTTTCCCATGTGGCTACAACCTCCTTTTTCAGAAGAGTTCTAATTAGAAATGCCGGTTTGTTGTCTTCATTCCCTCTTTTAAATCCTAGCAGAAAAAATCCGTCCGGATTATTTGTTAAGCAATTTTGAAAACGTTGATTGCCGATATCTTTCTTGATTCCGTAAGCAATTATACACATATTTTTGTTTATTTATTGTTTGTTTGTTGCGTTTTTGGTGATGATATTTTTGATTCCCTCCATGAGAAAATGAGCTTTATTCTCTTCTTCGGGCGTTTCGTAAAAGATTTTTACGAAAGTATATTGTTGATATGTGGGATAGGTCATTTTGACTCCGTTTCTAATTAGGTAGTTGATTGTTTCTAGCCTTATTTTGTGAAATAGGTCTTGAGATAGCGGCCTATGAAAAACATTTGAGAATTCTAGGTTGAGGCTACCTATCAAACCAGAAATAGAGCATTCTAGCTTTATTTGTTGTCGCAACAAAGAGGATCTCTCTTTCTTTTGCTCTTTCATTGGTTCTTTCTTTTGCTCTTTCATTGGTTCTTTCTTTTGCTCTTTCATTGGTTCTTTCTTTTGCTCTTTCATTTGCTCTTTCTTTTGCTCTTTCATTTGCTCTTTCTTTTGCTCTTTCATTGGTTCTTTCTTTTGCTCTTTCATTTGCTCTTTCTTTTGCTCTTCAAAGTCCTAATGCGAACATCAGGCTAAAATAAATCAGTAGTCCAAAAATAATTATAATTGTATCGATAATCATTTTTTGAATTTTATTTTTTATATTCTTCATATTTTTTTATAAGTTTTTTTAGTCGTTCAGTTTTAGCGTTCTCCATTAGGTAGTTCTGTAAAAACAACCTAATATTTAGTAAATCGCTATTATAAAGATTTTGTGCTTCCATGGAATATTTATAAATATGATAGCAAAAATCTAAAATGGATTTTATGCAAATAGCATCAACGGTTCCCTTGCCACGTCTAAATTCAACTGTTTTACTATTTGTGAAATTTAGTTCGAGGTATCTCGTATCGCAATAAGGTACAAATATTTTTGCCAACCCTAATTCTGATGCCGCGTTTGGATGAATGTCGTATTCCATTAGCCTTTGTATTTGAGGTTCGGCTAAACAGTAACCTCCATTAGTCCTTCCAAAAATCTCCGTAATAAAATCATACGGAAAACAATAAAATGCCTTTTTTAGCAAAATACAAACTTTTTTGTTAAAATTAATTTTAGATAAATGTATGTGAAAGCCTGTTTCTGTAGCTTTTTGAGAATAACAAGAAAATCGAGGCATGAAATCTTTTGTTAATATGTCAATCCCGCCCCCCTCTCTAATAAGATCATTGAAAGACATAGGTATTGTTGTTATTTCTGTTCCTCCGTTTTCCTCGGAAAGACTTCCGTCGTGTTGTAGGTAGAAGAAATTGGATTTATTCTCAAAAATATATTTATTGCGAGCATATACTTCTAACTCCAACCCGACAAGCGGATCTTTTAATGTGCCGTTGTCAGGACGGGTCCACTCATTAGGGAAATAGTGATAACTTCTTTGTTGTGTTGATACAAAAACCTTTGGAATGTCTGGATGTTCAAAAACGTCTTTTTCATGTGTGAGTGTGGGTATGACGTATTCTGTTAGATACTCAATGTTGTGCTCATTTAGTTTTTCCCATAAAATATTTTCAACAAAAAAATTTAGGATTCTTACATATTCCCGTGAATATGTTTTATATAAAATTAAGTCAGGCGTTAGAATTATTCTTTTTTTCAACTGTTTATTTAGTTTAACCATATCGGAATTTTTTATTAGGCTGACGTTATTTTTCCCGTAAATACAACCCCTAAATTCTCTTTCTCCGATATATTTCAAAAAAGCCGTTGTTTTTCTTCTGGATTTCGCAAGGAATGTTGCATCGATATTTTTGTATGATACATCAAGACATTCTTTTTTAAGAATTTCTTTGTAATTTTCTTTTACAAAAGCGAACAATATCTCCAAAGATTTTTTTTCTTTTGCGTTCATTTTTTAAAAAATAATACGGTTGTTGTTGTTTTTGTTGTTGATTTCGGAATAAGCTTCCCACAATTCTTCTACGTGTTTTCTCGTATCATGGAGTTTTAAAAAAAGTTCTTGTGATAAATTCACGAGTATTCCTTTTTTATTAAGATTTATTGCACAATGTCGATAGTATTTTAGTGCTAAATTCTTATTTGACGTAAAGCAACGTGTGTGTGGATATTTAGATTTTAAACTAGTTTCTCCGTATTCCGGGAAATGCCCTAAAACTTGCTTTGTTTTGTAGTCGTACCAGTTTACAGGCTTCACACCCACAAATAGGAATCCGACATTAGATCCGCCGCCAGTTTTACGCATGATAGGTAGATAGCCGATTGTGTTCCCTTTTATTGTGTTAGGCGTTATATATTTTTTTATGATTTCGCCTGTTTTAGTATTTTCTAGAACTAGAAAATATTTAATACTGATTGATTTTTTTAAAAATTCAATCATCTTTTCGTTGTTTTCACATTCTAACATTGTAGATACTAAAGGCGTTCTGCTTCTACAAGTCAAGTATAGTTTGATTATATACGTTGTATTCATTTTTTTTGTTTTTCTTTTTCTTCTCCTGTTTCTAGGAAAATTTTTAAATCAAGTTCCCTGTTGCTTTTTAACAAACTAAAATTTACTTTGTTATCAACATAATTAATACTTAATGCGAAAGCGTCATCTTTACAATAAACTTCTTTCTTTAATTCTGGAAAGGTGTAAATTGCGAGTTCGTTTTTTATTGTTTTTGCTAATGAACCGTAAATTAACACCCCCTTAAATTTTAATCCTCCAAAATCATTGATGAAAACAAAGCGATTTCCTACCCTAAAAAAAATCAAAGAATCTTTTTTTTGGCATTGTAGTCGGAGTGCGTTTTGGATGAATCCAAGATTTCTTCTTTCCTTTTTAGGAACTAGGTATAAAAAGTTTCCCCCTTTTATCACCTTTGATACTTTAGATAAAAAACAATCAATATTTTCTTTCATTTAGTTCTAACGTTTTAAAGTTAAACCTATATTCTCGATTTTCCTTTAGTGGACATTTCCGAAAATCGCTAATCAAATCGCCTTCCGGACGTCTTTCTATTCTGAAAATCAATCTCCTAGGGTGTTTGTTGGCGATAAAGACTTCTATGATTGAGCCTATTCTCCAATCATCTTTTATCGCCGAAAAAAAACACCGAAGACCGTGATTGAAATTTAGATAGGAGGTAGGGAAGATCCGCCTTTCTTCTTGTGGGTTTTCAAATTCAAATTGATACACTTTCATTTTCTAACGGGAAGAATAATTGATAAGCACTTCTTGCGGCAAAATAACTTTAGATTGAAATGATATTCCAATAATCGGCAATATTGTTTTTTCCTCTTTATCAACTCTAAAAAGTTTTTTGTTCATGAGACAAATATATGAAAACTCTTCAAATCCAGCATCGATCAACATGCTTTTAAGCATTTCTCTTTCAAAAGAGCCACGCATTTTATATTTAAGCTCATAAATAATTTCATCTTCTATTGTTTCTCCTAGTTTTCTTTTTATATTTATTGTTGTTTTTTGTCTCAAAAAACAACTTAAACATCCATATACATCTTTAATTCTTTTCATTTTATGAATATTGCTTTTTCAGTATTTTTATAAAATTTTGATTTTCTTATTTGTTCGGCATAATATTTTCTCATTGAAAAAATATTAGCTACCGGAAGTTTCATTCTTTTTGATTCTTCAATACGTTCAGTTTCGTTAAATATGAATATATTAAAAATTTCTTTTTTGAGCACCTCTTTTTCAGTATTTTTAAAAATTCCAATAAAAAAAACATTTTTGTTTTTCAGGGAAACAATGAGAAAAAAATCATCCATTCCGGGACGTTCGTAACACTCTACTAAATATTCTGTTTTCATGACATGGTATAATTGATATAATAAAAAAGTTTAGCAGGAGTTAAGCGGTCGAGGAAAAGACGAGTTAAACATTCTTTTCCTTTGTATTGGCAAAAAATATCTATTTCTTCCCGTTCTCTAATAGTTCTTATTTTAAATCTTTCATCGCTTATATTTTTATTGCTAAAACCTTCGCACGGGGCAAATCCATACCCCATTAAATAAAAAGTTTTATAGTTCTTCAAAAAGTAGTCGCGCAAATAGAATGGCCATTGTTTGTTTTTCCTGTTTACAATAAAAGCTCCACCACTTTTTGAAAAAAAACACGTCCGGGAATATGTAAAAATACTCCGAATCTGTATTCATAAAAATAAAAGGTGCCTTCATTTTTTTACCTCCGTAGTTCTCATCTTGTTGGCAAGTTGTGCTATTTTACGCCCTCCTGAAATTATCTCAATTTGATGCCCTGTTGCCACAATCGCACCCATTATTTTTTTGTCGTCGCCATAGATCACGCTAAACGACATCACTTGCTTTTTAGCCACAATCGCTGAAAGATAATTCACATACTCTTCAACAACTTCTTTTTCCGTGTTTAGATTTTTCAAACATCCTAACACAACAACACGATATTTCGCTTTCATATTTTTTATCTAATTGTTTTGCTAAATAATAAGTTTTCCTTCAATGGTAAAAAGCGTTGCATAGTCTCCTCTTTTCAATTCCTTAATTTCTAGCCCCGCTTCTGCAAAAACTTCCCTTATTATCTCCTTTACCTTCTCTTTCTTCTCTTCCGGTTCACTATACGATTTTCCGAAAAAATATAACTCTAACTTGTTAACGTATTCCGTAATTGCGCCGTCTTCTACAAACTCCAGAAAGATTTCTTCAAACCCTCCCACTCTTTCGTTTATCTCTCTTGTTGCCTTTCGCTTCACCGGAAATACGTCTAAAAACGGATATCTTTCTTCCTCTTTTCCTTGTGTTCCTTTCATGTCTTTACTATATCTTTTTTTCCTCATTTGTCAATAGCTTTTTATTATTTTTTTCTCTCATCAACTTCTTTTTTTTCTCCTGCTCTCCCTTCTCAAACTCTCTCCCTTTTTCTCAACCTTTTTTCTTTCCTCTTCTCATTACTTTCCGGGGGGGG
>ERZ836877.1190-NODE-1190-length-40596-cov-15.224341_pt1 | contig 40596 bp, 38 predicted proteins | sample MGYA00519469_ERZ836877 | MGnify/ENA primary metagenome ERZ836877 (study PRJEB31850, sample SAMEA3708809) | human gut metagenome | biome: human gut; feature: human-associated habitat; material: faeces | place: China | collected 2014 ...
CGGCTGTACGCCGGACGGCTGCGGGACTATCCGCATTGCACGGCGTCAAGGTAAGAGGGCTTTCGCCGTGTCTGATGCGATCTACAAATAGAAGAGATCTTCGCTGCAAGTGGACATTTCAGCGCATACACCGGTTGCGGAAACGAAAAAGCACCAACGACTTTTGGCTTGCGCTGCGAACACTGTTTGCAGGCAAGAAGTGTCTGTCTTATAATTTGCCTAAGACAACGCTTGCATATATTCAACATAGACTATACCGGAGCCAGACCACGAAACAAAAGACACAGGGACGAGAGCTATCAGCACTCGTCCCTGCATCTTTTGTCTTTAGTGACTATGATGAATATGCGGTCATTTCCTATAGTTTTACCTTACGCTTCTCTTCTTGGGGTAATACATACCGAGCACAATGAATTCGCGGCCGCATCCGTTTTAATGCCGGTTTGAGGGCATTGCGCTCATGCCGTGTTGTCAGCTATTTGCTGCTGGCAGTGATACATATACCTCATACGGGTACTGTGAAACCATAAGCTTTGGTGGGTGTGACAGAAGATAGTTTTCTGAAGTGCCATTGACGGACTCCGAATTCACATTAAGAGCAGGCAGGATCTGTGGGCGTTTTGTCTACTGATCCTGCTTGTTTTTCAATTCTTATCAAAATGTGGAGAACCTATCGGCGATTCCGGCTCCCGCGTTGTATCCGGCACGATTCTACGAGAGAAACGCCTCGCATCTGCGGCAGTCATTATCCGGAAGCAACGATGCCCTTTGACGCGCTTTTTAGTTGCAGAAACAACAAAAAGCGGTCGGAAATTGTGCAAAAAAACATTGCCTGTCACCAGAAACTTTGGTACTATGAGAATGAAAAAGTGTCGATTGTTGGTAAGTGTCCCGCCGAGAGGAGATATCCTATGAACGTGACCGTTGCGGATTGCCTGAAACTTCCCACGCTGCGTGAAGCACAGTTGATTGCCGGAGCAAAAGGAACAGATCGCGCGGTGTCCTCTGTCAGTGTACTGGAGTGGCCGGAAACAAAACTGTTGTCCAACGAGCTGATTGTCGGAAATGAGCTGATCATATCTGCTCTTGTGACCATTAAAGATGATGTTGCCCGTCAGTGCAGTGTTTTGCGGCACTTGCGAAGCATGGGCGCAGCAGGGCTTGTCCTGTTTTATGTTGGGGTCTTCATCCCTCGGATTGATGAGGCACTGATCGCAGTTGCGGATGAGATTAACCTCCCGTTGATTGCCATGCCCTTTGGACGCATGGACTTTCGGTATTCTGATGTAATAACAGATGTGGTGGAATATATTCACAACCGGCGGATGCACGGAAATTATTATGCCACCGAGCTGATGAACAGCATCGCCCTTCTGGAGCCGCAGCAGAGAAACATCAACACCGCCCTACGGCTGCTTTCTGACCGCTTGCACTGTACACTGCTGCTGACGAACCGGTATTTGGACCGGCGCGGCGCGGCAGCATGGCCGGTTTCCAATCAATGGGACTTCCATGCTCTGCTGCAAGCATTGCGGCAGCGGCGAGAGCCAATAACCCGGCAGATGACAACGATGAAGCTGGACGGGAGATGCTTCAAGCTTTGGGATGTTCCAGTTCTGTCCAAAACACATCGCGGGATGCACCTGTTGGTGATGGACGAGTTTGACTATATGGAGGATGAGAAACTGCGGCAGGCCGTGGATGTGGTGGCACTATTTTTGAACATCTGGGACAAAGGTACCTGCTACGATGGCACAGATGCATTGATCGAGGCCATATTAACGGATGACCCCGCTAAAATGAGAAAGTTGGCGCAGCAGATGTGCATTTCCATAGGCACCGTCAATACTATGTGGGTCTTACAGGTTTCGGATATCCAGACCAGTCAGGAATTGACGGCCAGCCAAAAGCTGGACATTATCCTAAAGTTGAAGGTATATCTACAGGATCATCATAAGGTTGTCATTGTGGATAGCTATGGTGCCTCTATTGTTGCCTTGACTGACGGGATGCTGTTCGAGGAAAACATGCGTGAGCTGGGCGAGCACTTTGTTTCACTACTTGAAAAGAAAGGATATGCTGCGCACGGCTGCGTCTTCGACGATCTTGAGAACACCTCGCAGGCCCGCGATGCATATAACCGGATGATACGCTGCTTTGCAGAGCTCTGCGCTGTATATCCGCGGCGCAAGATCTATTCAGACAGTGATGTGCGCTATGTGCAATCATGTATCGACTACGTGAAGCAAGGAGAAGAATCAGTAGCGAGCTGTCTGCTGCCGATTCGAAAGCTGAAGGATACCGCAGACGGGGACATTCTGATAGAAACGCTATGTACCTATCTTTTGGACGCAGAATCTAATACGCAAAGCACGGGGGAGCTGTTATATATTCACAAGAATACCGTACACTACCGGCTTAATAAGATACGGAGTGTTTTGCGGTGTGATCTGGTGCAAATGCCCGCGACCCTCGCCGTATATGAGGCGGCGACGGTCTATCGCATCCTAAAGGAGCTTTAGTCGTTTTCCACAATCCAATTGAGCAAACTTCACAAAGAGAGACTGCATATGCGGTCTCTCTTTGTTTTCGCGGCCAACAAAACGGGAGAATCCTTGGTTTGCCACCCGATGACCGCCGAAGGCAGAATCTATATAATCTTATCACAGGACGGATATCGTTCTCAAAAAAATAAAAACGGAGGAACACAACATGGCAAAGCGAATTCTAAAGGAAGAACAGCTCATTGATGTCATTTGGGGCGCGACCTTAATGGGCGGCGGCGGCGGTGGCGCCATGGTAGGTGGCACAGATCTGCTGGACACCTACAAGAAGCTCCATCCGGAAAAGCCGGTGGAGCTGACGCTTTTGGAAACCTGCGACATGGATCCGGAGGCTTACGGCGCTGTTACCGCCGGTATGGGTGCGCCCACCGTGCTGAAAAATGTCGACTTCTCGCAGTATGCGGTCAACGCCTTCAATGCATTGAAGGAGATGGGCACCAAGATGGATCCTCCCCGTAAGCTGGAATACTCTGTTCCGGTGGAGCTGGGCGGCTTTAACACCTTCTGCCCCATGCTGATCTCTCTGCTCAACGACATTCCCTTTATCGACTGTGACGGCGCGGGCCGTGCGGTGCCTGCGCTGGACACACTGCTGCTGCATATCAACGGGCTGGATACATCTCCTTTGGCGATGGCGGACGGCAAAAACAACAAGGTTACCATCGAACTGAATGACGCCAAGGACGCGCCCATGGGCGAGGAGATCGGACGCTGGATCTGCACCGCCTTTGGTCAGATCGCCGGTCTCTCCGGTTGGATGGTTCGGAAGAGTGACATCGAGGAGTCCCTGCCCTGCGGCACTGTGACCTTGTGTGAGAAGATCGGTCATGAGCTGCGCAGGTGTGCAAAGGACGGCTCTAACGCCTTTGAGGCCCTTGCACAGGCTGGGATTGAATGCCGTTTCCTGACGCGCGGCAAGGTCGTCAAGCAGGAGAATCTGCAGGCCAAGGGCTTTGACTACGGCAAGGTGTACGTTGAGGGCGCGGACGGCCAGTGGATCATCTACTTCCAGAATGAGAACCTGCTGGTGGAGCATGAGGGTAAGCCTATTATGACGGTGCCTGATATCACCTGCTACTACAACGCCGCTACTGGCGAGCCTCTGACCAACGCCGATATCACAGAGGGTATGGAGATCTGCCTGGGTGCCATCAAGGCTCCCGATGCATGGTGGAAGAATCCCAATATGTTTGACGTTTGGAAGCCCTTCCTGTCCAATGTCGGCTATGAGGGCGGCAACATCCCGTTCACCAAGTAAATTTGACCGCATTACCATATATCACCGAGAGGGACAGGGCTCGTCCCCGTCCCTCTCGGTGTTTTGGTGACCAATCGCATTCCCCATCCAAGATTATTTCGGAGAGGAGAATAACAACATGGAAGAAAACAAGACGACTGTAACAGAAACCAAGCAGGAGGATAAGGGCTTATCCCAGATCCAACCCAACGAAAAACGCTCCTGGTGGAGTATCGCTTTCATTTGGGTGGGTACCATGATCTGTATCCCCATGCTGATGGTCGGCGGCATCTTCGGCAGCGTGCTGACGATGAGCTCCATCTTTTGGGCCACCCTCATCGGGTTTGCCATCTGCTGCACCATGATGATCCTGGGCGGCATTGTCGGCTCTGACACCGGTCTGAACGCCACCATGTGTTCCACCAGAGCCTTTGGTATGACAGGCGCCAACTTCACAATGGCGCTGGTTATCTTTATCTGTGAGGCAGGTTGGTTCGCCGTGCAGACCGCCACCTGCGCCGTGGCCTTCAACACACTGCTGCTCCATTTGGGCGTAGAATTCCCCTTCTGGCTCAGTTGTGTTATCTGGGGCGTTGTCATGTTCATCACTGCCGTTTACGGCGTGAAGTGGATGGCGGTCTTGAATTATATCGCCGTGCCCCTTCTTGTACTGCTGTGCGCCTATGGCGGTATCCATTCCATCAACACCGCCGGTTGGGGCAACATCGCCTCTGCCGTTTCGGAGAACCTGATGCCCCTGCCCGCCGCTATCTCCACCGTCATTGGTCTGTTTGCATTGGGCGCCACCTGCAACGCAGACTATACCCGCTACTGTAAGACCCGCGGCGATGTGGTGAAGGCCACCTTGATTGGCGTTATGCCTGCAGCTCTTCTGATGATCATGGTGGGTGCCATCATGTCCATCGGCACCGGCAACTACGACGTGGCCGCCATGTTCGCAGGCTTGGGTCTGCCCATCGTTGCCATGCTGGTGCTGATTCTCGCCACTTGGACCACCAATACCGGCAACGCCTATATGTCCGGTCTGGCCGCCTGCAAGATGTTCTCCATCAAGGACAGCAAGCGTCCTCTGGTCACCATGATATGCGGCGTACTGGGCGTCATTATGGCGATTGCCGGTCTGGCGGATTTCCTGAACACCTATATCAGCATTCTGGGCGCGGTGGTGCCTCCCATCATGGGCGTCGTTATCTGCGACTACTGGGTCATCTGCAAGGCCAAGAAGGAGAACTGGTCTCCCGTGCGCGGTATCAACTGGATTGGCATCATCGCGTGGGTCATCGGCGGCGGCTTCGCACTGCTGGAGACGCTGGGCGTGGTGACGGTGTTCTCCTCCGCACTGGACGGCGTGATCATCGCCTTTGTGGCCTACTGGATCCTCTATTCCCTGCTGAAGAACACCAAACTGGCCGGCTCCGGCGACATGACCATCGACGAGGCCTGCTCTATCGCACAGTAAGGAGTGTTTGCTATGAGTAAAGACAAAGCGTTAGACATTGTATTGTCCGAATTTCTGGAGCTGGCAAAGGTACCCCGCCCTTCCCATCATGAGGAGCGCGTCAGCGAGTACCTGTTCCAGTGGGCCAAGCGCCATGGTCTGGCCGTGGAAAAGGACAGCATGAACGAGATCATCATTGACAAGCCCGCATCCCCCGGCTGCGAGAATGTACCCCGTGTGATCTTTCAGGCACACATGGATATGGTCTGCGTATGCGAAGAGGGCGTCACCTACGATCCTATGAACGATCCCATCAAGGTCATCAACGATGGTGTGACCCTGACCGCAGACGGCACCAGTTTGGGTGCCGATGACGGTATCGGCGTGGCGATGTGCCTGTACCTGCTGCAGGACGACACCCTGCGTCACGGTCCCATCCGCGCCATCTTTACCACCAACGAGGAAGACGGCATGGACTCCATCGCCATTGACCCCAAGTATCTGGATGGTGACTATCTGGTCAATCTGGACTGGGAGACGCTGGGCTCACTGTGCAATTCCTGTGCCGGCGGCGACTTCTTCAACTACAGCCACAAGGCCGAGTGGGAAAAGCCTATTGTGGGCTGCAAGACACTGACCATTTCCTTCAGTGGTCTGCTGGGCGGTCACTCCGGCGTGGGGATCAACAAGGGTCACGCCAATGCGCTGGTCAGCATCGCTACGCTGCTGGCTATGCTGCGGCAGGGCGGCGTCAGCTACCGCGTGGCCTCCTTCAGCGGCGGTCAGGCGAAGAACGCCATCCCCGCATTTGGCACCGCCACCATTGTTCTGTCTGCCACCGAGGAGGACAGGGCCAAGGCTATCATTGAAACCTTCCGCGCAGAGTTCGTGGAGGCTTTCGGCAACATCGAATCGGATATGGTGTTCACCACCACCTTCGGCGATACCGCGCCTGACCGCGTACTGACAGGGGAGGTTGGCTATGGTATGGTGGGTCTGATGACCACGGTTCCCAATAACGTACATACCATGAGTCCGTTTATCGACGGGCTGGTGGAGAGCTCCGCCAACTTGGGTGTGGTGTCCGTGGACGAGGATATGGTGCGCTTCACGGTGTTTGCCCGCAGCAGCGTTGCCTATCAGGCCACTCAGATCGGTGTGATCTGCAGCGCACTGGCCAATAGCTTCGGCTTTACCTTCGACAGCGAGGGTCATGTTCCCGGCTGGGCGGTCAATCCCAACAGCAAGCTGACCCATATCGCTTGCGAGGCCTACAAGCATCTGACCGGCACGGATATGATCGTGGAGCCGGTGCATGCCGGTGTGGAGTGCGGTGCTTTCGCGGAGAAGAACCCTCATCTGGATATGATCTCCATTGGGCCGACGCTGGTGGATGTGCATACGCCCAACGAGGTCTGCAAGATTGAGGACGTCAAGATCACCACCGAGCTGCTGATTGAAATTCTGGAGCGTATCGCCAAATAAAAAGACTTCATCTTACTTCCAATTTAGGATACTTTCGACCATTGTCTCCTTACAGGTCAGGAGCCAGGCTGCGTAATACGCGCAGTCTGGCTCCTGGCAATTTATGTATGCCGAAGTATGCTCCATATGATTACCTGTCGATTTCACGGCTTCTGTATTGCAGCCAATGAGTCCATGAGCGAATGGAGCCCATCTTCACCCGGCATGGCCGCGGCATCGAAGGGGATGTCTTCAGAGGCCGTAATAGCCGGATCGCAGCCGGGCATATCCTCGCCCACTGCGGGTACGGGTTCCGGGTGCATATTGGACAGTATCTCACGAACCAGTTGCTCCACTGTTTGCCGGTCTATCCTTGGCGCAGCAGCGGCCTCCGGTGTTTCCGGGCAATTCATATAGTGGGTCACGGCGTTGACCAGGAACTGTGCCTTGCGCCGACCCTGCTCGTTCAAGATCGCGGCTACCTGCTGGTGGCTTGGGTCACCGGCATTGAATTGGACGGTAAATCTGAAGGAATCCTTCTTTTCGCCCATATGGATCACCTACTTGTCTTCGTAGCCGCATACAAGAGACCGTACCCGGCAGCGTTGGCGCCAATCTCCTCCACAAAGATGGCTGTACCGACCTTACCGGACTTTTCGATCTGTTTCCGAAGCAGCAGAGAGCCGCCGCCTACAAAAATAACCTTGCCGGTACGCAGCTCGATCTTCCGCTCCCGCAGAGTACGGAAAAGGTCCGCCACGAAGGACTCCGCGCCGCGCTCTACCAGTGTTTGGATCTCACTGCCGTACTCTGTACTGCAACCTGTGAGAATGGAGTCAATGTCCGTTTCCTCCAGCAGCAGATCATGGTCGGCACGAATCTTGGACAGCAGCTGGTTATAGAGTGTAATGACGCCGTTTTCCAGCGAATCGCAGGAAGCCCAGTCTGCCGCGCCATAGCGCAGGGCGAGGTAATCGGCAGTAAAACCGCCTATGTCGATCACAGTGGCCTTGGCAACCGTGCCGAGCTGGAGCCGCTTGAACACCGGAGCCGTAGCTGCCAGCGCCTGCGGGAAGCAGACCGCCTCCGTGATGCAGATGGAGTATTTCCGCCCATTGAATTCAAACCCGATCACACCGCGGTTCAGGAAATACTGGGCAAAGCGTTTATACTGCGTTCCATAATGCGCAGGCGGCAGCCCAACGGCAAGCTGAATGTTCATCAGCCGATCCGGGACATACTGGCCCGCCGTGTTGATCTCGTAAGCGATGGCGAACAACGTCAGGATAAAAAATCGGTCGTCCTCTGTTTTATCCCGGGTATAGGGGATTCGCTGGTCGGAGAGCGTATAGTATTTTCCCCGATAAAATAGGATGTTGTCACCGAAAGGGGGACGGGTATCGCTCTCTACCAGTCCGGATGTAAATACCCTACTGGCTGTTTTAATTTGTTTATTTCCGTGGTCTACGCAGACTAACATAAGATCAGCTCCTTCTCTTTTTGTGCTTATACTGTGTTTATACGACTTTAATACGCATTACTGCAACAGATAGGAAAAAACAGACGTGGAAATCTCCACGTCTGTTTGATACATATTTGTCAGAACTTCTTTAATTCCCTCAAAGAATTTTGGAGCGCATTGAAGATATTGAACCGGCTGGTCGATCAGCTATCTTTCTCCATCATCAATCAAAAGAAGATCGTCCCGTGTTGCGGCATGATTGCGTAGCTCATCCGAGAAGCCGGAGATGCTGAACAGGACGTACCACACTTTTCGCCGATCCCGCTCCCATGCGACATCGCAGGCCTTAGCTTCCAACGCATGAAGGACATTAAGACCAACTGGCTCTTTCCAGTACTTGCACTCTCCCAGAATCAGGTTCTTGCCCTCCGGATCAAGAGCTGCAATGTCGATCTCATTCTTGGCATCCCAATACCCGCCCAGCTTGGAGAACTGGAACGGCCATGTGTTATTAACATTCAATTCCCACATCCGCTCCTCACAGATGTCCTCATATACGAAGCCAATGTGGCTGGTAGTGAGGCCCTTGTGGATCTTATCCATCACGATGCCGCTATGCCCGCTTTCGATAAAGCTCATATTGGGATAGATAAACGCGAACCAGAACCGCAAATAGTTATCCTTGATCCTGTAAAGACCGCGCTTGCTCCTTTCGGGGTTTTCCTCTGTGACCGGTACCCTTCGCTCCAGAATATCCAGATCCATCAACGTCTTCAGGTACTTGGTCAGGTTCGTTGGCTTGACCTCCAACACAGCGGCAATCGTGGAAATCTTGTGATTTCCAGCCGCGATCGCCTTGATAATGGAAAAGTAACTGCCGACCTCACTGACCTCCTGCTGCAGCAGAAAATGCGGTTCATCATAGAGATAGCCGGAGCGGTTCAGTACGCATTTCTGGATAGCACGATAGATATCGCTACTCTCCGAAAATAACTCGATATACTTGGGGACACCGCCTGTAACAGAGTATAGCTCAATGAGTTCTCTGCGGGTTTTGCCAGGGAAAAACTCATGGTAATAGGCAAATGGGATCTGCTTGAGCCGGATCTGCGCAGTTCGTCTTCCGTATAAAGGGCTGCCGTAGGCCAGTGTCTGGGACTCCATCATGGAGATCAGGGAGCCGCAAAGAATGACCATAACAGACTGGTTCTTTAGTATTTCTTCCCATATCCGCTGAAAAATGGAAGGGAACGCAGGCTCTGCCTTGCCCAGATACTGAAATTCATCCAGTACGATAACGGGCTTGCTGTCATGCTTGGCATCCATGATTGACTTGAATATCACGTCCCAGCTCTTGACATCCGCATTACGCAGAAGATCACTATCAATGAATTCTGCCGCTTTCTCTTTGAATGCCGCTCGGTTTTGTGCTTCGGACTCTTCACTTGCAAGGAAAAACAGGGCGTTTTTATCCCGAATAAACTCGGATATCAGCGTAGTCTTTCCCACTCGCCGGCGTCCATACAGTACGACAAGTGCGCTGCCATTCCGCTCATACTCACTTTGCAGCGTCTCCATCTCCTGCTGTCGATCAACAAATTGCTTCATAAGCTCACCGCCTCCATAAAGTATTATACCGCAAATTATAATAATTTCAATTATAACTTTTCGGATTTTCTATAAAATCTGGCGGCAGCATGAGGGACAGCTTTTCAAGCGATATGACGAAATGATTCTCGAAGTATTCATCACGATATCGGGGCCCGTGTGGCCCGCCGCGCGGTAAACGAACGGGTACGGTGTTCATTCGTAGGGCGCGATGCCCACATCGCGCCGCACAGTAGACGCAGTGGGTACGGTAAACGGTCGTAGAGGGGCGGACGACTCTGCCCGTCCTGATGACGCTGAGATCGACAGCATTTTTGTGTCCCTCCTAAAGTTTTGACACATTCACCTGCAAAAACCGCCTATCGGCAAACCACCCTGCTGCGGTACAATAGTGTCACAACAGGAGGAGAACGCTATGACATCATCTCAACTGCTTTCCAGTGCCGCGGCACTGATGGCCCTGTCCGGTATCCTGATGGCGATAAGCGCCAGCCTTGCGCTGGGTGCGGCGCTGCTGGCAGCCGGAGCCTGCATGGCCGTGGCCGCATGGCACTTTCACAAAACCGAAAGAGAAAATGAAAAGGAGAAAAAACAATGAATAAGAGACTGTACCGTTCCAACGAGAGTAAAGTGATCGCCGGTGTCTGCGGCGGCATCGCGGAATATTTTGACATGGATCCCACGCTGATCCGTCTGGGCTGGGTGCTGTTCTGCGCTTTGGGCGGCAGCGGCGTGCTGGCCTACATCGTGGCGGCGCTGGTGATCCCGGAGCGCCCCATGACGGGAGACGTACAATGAGCCCGCTGCGCATACTGGCCATCGTGCTGTGCGGCGTGTCCGCACTGGCGCTGGCGCTGTGCCTGTTTACAAGCGGAAACGACGGCCTGCTCCTGCCGCTGGCACTGGCCAGCGCCGCGGCCGCCAATGTGACCGACCGCTGTGCGGAAAAGAAAAGTCGAAAGGGAGAATACCATGAGTAAGAATTTGACTATGATCCAGAAGTGTGCGCGGGTCTTTCGCGTGTTTGTCCGCGTGGGCATGATTCTGTCCATTGCGGGCAGCGTCTTTGGGCTGGCCGCCACGGTGCTGTGGGTGCGGTGGAACAATGCTCCGGCGGGTGGCGTTACCCAACTGGATCAGCTGATGCAGCTTGTCCAGCAAGGGGACTACTACCAGAAGCTGGCCGCCCTGATCGCCGATACCATTGCCTGCGCCTTCGGCGCAGTGCTGCTGAGCTTCGCCCTGTCCTATCTGACCCGCGAGCTGTCCGACGGCACGCCCTTTGTGGACGACACCGCCCTTCAGCTGCGGCGGCTGGGCGTGCTGACCATCGTGCTGCCCATCGTGAGTGTTGTTTTGCAGATGGTTCCCTATGCCGTCTTTGACCTGCCCGCGCCCGACCGGCTGGACAACACCGGCAGCGTGATACTGGGCGTGGTGCTGATCCTGGCGTCGCTGGTGTTCCGCTATGGCGCGGAGCTGGCGCAGAGCAAGGAGATGAACTGACCATGCGGGAGTTTGCTTTGGCGGCGCTGCCGTGGGTGCTGGCGGGACTGGCAGTGGTGATCCTGTGTGCCAGCCGGGGAAAGAAAGGGCAAGGTGCGGAGGACGAGCGCCTTGCCACGGGCATGGCGCTGGGCCTGCTGTTGGGTCTGCTGCTCAACGGCCTTGACCTGTGGGAGAACCACGCCATCGGTCTTGCGCTGGGGCCGCTGTGGGGCATGGCGCTGGCCGCACTGACAGCGGGAAAGCCCAAGAAACACAAAGAAAACGATAGCAAATTGTAATATTGTAGCGCGATTATACGGCTTGTTGTCGGAAGATGGCCGTATAACGGGAATGTCCTCGTAATGTGGGCGTAGGGGCGGGGTCGACACGTTAAGAAAACATGCCAGTGGCATGTTTTTAGTGGCGATCTCGGCGGCTATGCCGCCGTAGCATCCATCTTGATTTTGAAAGCACCCTCTTACGTCGTCAGGGCGGGCAGAGTCGCCCGCCCCTACAGATCATATCCCCCCAAGCATTTCTTGACATATATACTTAAAGCAAGTATACTATGTGCGTGCTATTACAAAATAAGATGATTTTTGAGGTGCGGCATGCGCAATAAAAACAACAAGCATCTGGGCTTGGAGATCGACCCGGTTCTCCACTACAAGCTGAAATATATCGCGCAGTACGAAGGACGCTCCGCCAACGGGCAGATCCTCTATTTGCTGCGCCAGTGCATCCGGGAGTTTGAGACAAAGGAAGGCCCGATCCCCGCCCCATCTGAAGATAAAAAAGACTGACTGCGTGATCGCAGTCAGTCTTTTTTATCCTTCATTCTCCCACAAACAGCTCAAACGCCAGCTCCGCCTGTGCGTGCAGCAGTGCCAGCCCGCCGATCACCGGCAGTCCTCTGTCCTGCGCTGCCGCCAGCAGCGCCGTTTCGCGGGGCTGATACACCAAATCATAGACCCAGCCGTGACAGTTCTCCAGAAAGCGGAAGTCCGCAAACTCCTCCTGTCCCGTCATGCCCAGCGGCGTGGCGTTCACCAGCAGGTCGCAGTCCGCCGCCAGCAGCGGCAGCTCCCGCCATAGCCGGGTCTCCATGTTCCAGCCTGCCGTTTTCTCCGGGTGGCGGCAGCAGATCGTCAGCGCCGCGCCGGAGCGCCGCAGCGCCCGGCTCACCGCCGAGGCCGCACCGCCGCTGCCCAGCACCAGCACCCGTTTTCCGGATGCTGTAAAGGGAAGTGACCTGACAAAGCCCTCGCCGTCGGTGTTGTAGCCTATGGCGCGGCCCTGCCGCACCACCACGGTGTTCACCGCCCTCATGGCGGCTGCGTCGCCCTCCACCGCGTCCAGCAGCGGCAGAATGGCCTGCTTGTGGGGCATGGTCACGTTAAAGCCGTCCCATTTTCCCCGACGGGCTTCCGCCACGAAGGCTTCCAGCTCCCCCTCCTGCACGGTCACGGTGGTATAGATGCCCTCCAATCCCCGCTGCCGCAGCAGCGCCGTGTGGATGGCCGGGGAACGGCTGTGGGATACGGGGTCGCCGATCACACAAAGTCTGTACATGTGATCTCCTTTACACATCCTGCCGTTCCATGGCTTCCAGCGTGTCGATGGCCAGCAGGTAGCCGGGGAAGCCCTGCCCGGCGATGACCGTGACGCAGGCCGGTGCTGTGACCGACGTGTGCCGCCACGGCTCACGGGTGGAGATATCGCTGATGTGCACCTCCACCGCCGGAACGCGGATGGAGCGCAGCGCGTCGTGGATGGCGTAGCTGTAGTGGGCATAAGCGCCGGGGTTGATGACGATGCCGTCGGTGCCGTCGGCATCCGCCAGCTGAATGGCGTCGATCAGCGCACCCTCGTGGTTGGACTGCATGAACCGGGCCTGATGACCCCGCTCTTTGGCGTAGTCCGCGATCATGCCGCACAGGTCGGCGTAGGTGCTGTGGCCGTAAATGTCCGGCTCACGCTGCCCCAGCAGGTTCAGGTTGGGGCCGTTGAGGATCAAAAGCTTCATGCGTTCCTCCAGATCTCGGCGGCCTGCGCCGCCAGCTGCTCTGCCGTGCCGCTGCCGATGGCGGCGTCGGCACAGTCCAGATACCAGTCCCGGCGCCGCCGGGCCAGCTGCTCCAATGTGTATTGCTTCAATAAGGGCCGCTCACGGTTGCCCACGCACCCGGCGATCTGGCGGATATCCCGATCCAGAAGCACCACCACGCCGCTCTCCCTGAGCAGCCGCCGGTTTTCCGCAGATTCCACCACACCGCCGCCGGTGGCGATGACCCGCGTATCCTCCCTGAGCAGCGCCGCGAGGATGCGACTTTCTACGGCGCGAAAGCCGCTTTCGCCCTGCTGGGCAAAAATAGCGGGGATGCGCAGTCCCGTCTCTACCTCGATCAGCGTGTCGCAGTCGGAAAAGGGCAGCCCCAGCCGTTCCGCCGCCAGACGGCCCACGGTGGTCTTGCCGCTGCCGGGCAGACCGATCAGGATCAGGTGCTTCATTCCTGTTCCACCTGGCGGGTCTGGGCCATGATGGCCCGGAACACCGCCTCCACGGCGGTGCGGTACTCCGGGGCCATGTCACCCCGGCTCCGCAGCACCTCCGCTTCCCGCGCTTCGTCCCGGATGGCTGTTCCTGCGGCGGCCTTTAATGCGCCGATCTTGCTGCCGATTTGCAGCCGCTTTGCCAGCAGCGCCACGATCTCGCCGTCTATCTTGTCGATTGCGCCGCGATAGCCCGCCAGATCCTCCGTCGGCTCCTCCTGCCACAGCTGGCAGATGGCCAGCGCGGCGGCGGCCTCCACAATGGGAGCGGCCCGCAGCGCGATGCAGCTGTCGTGCCGTCCGGCGGCGGACAGGGTGACGTTTTCCATCCGCTCCATGTCCACCGTGTCCTGCGGTTTGCGGATGGTGGGCGTGGGCTTGAAGGTCACGGTGAACTCCACCGGCATGCCGTTGGTGATGCCGCCGTTGATGCCGCCGTTGTGGTTGCTGGTCGTCCATACCGTCTTGCCATTGGTGCGCAGGGGATCGTTGGCCTGACTACCCCGCAGGGCGGCGAGATCCTCGCCCGCGCCGAACCCAATGGCCTTCACAGCGGGGATGGCGAACACGTGGCGGGCGATCTCACCCTCCACCGTGTCGGGCCAGTCCGGACCGCCCAGTCCCGCCGTAAGCCCGGTGACGGTGCAGACCACCTGTCCGCCCACGCTGTCGCCCTGTTCCTTCGCCTCGGCGGCACGGCGGCGCAGGTTTTCCTCGTCCACCACGTGGGCCGTCACGGTGACGCCCTGACTGGCCAGCACCGTTTTGGCGATGCTGCCTGCCGCCACCAGCGGCGCGGTGAGCCGTCCGGAGAAGTGCCCGCCGCCCCGGTAGTCCTGAAAGCCCTTGGCCTTGATCCGGGCGGTGTAGTCCGCGTGGCCGGGCCGGGCCACCGACCGCAGCGCCTCGTAGTCCTGCGGCCGGGCGTCCCGGTTGGGCAGCGCCATCACCAGCGGCATGCCGGTGGTGCGGCCCTGAAACACGCCGGAGAGAAACTGTACCTCGTCCGGCTCCTGCCGTGCCGTGGCCAGTGCGCCGCTGGGGCGGCGGCGCAGCAGGTCGCGCTCCATTTGCAGCTCGTCTATGGGGACGCCGGCCGGGACATGCCGCAGCAGCACCCCCACCACAGGGCCGTGTGACTCCCCGAACAACGTATAGTCCAACATGGGCTTATCCTCAACTTTCCATCAATTCTTCCGCTTTTCCGCCCAGCATGGCGTAGTCGCGCCAGAAATCCTCATAGGATTTTGCCACGCAGTCTCCGCCCTGCAGCACCACCGGTTCCCGGCAGAACAGGGCGGCGCAGCCGCACAGCATGGCGATGCGGTGATCGTCAAAGGCGTCCAGCGTCACGCCACCGTGCAGGGGCCTGCCGCCAACGACGGTCAGGCCGTCCGGCAGCTCCTCCACCGCTACACCCAGCGCCGCCAGCACGGCGGCCACCGTGTGGAGCCGGTCGCTCTCCTTGCGGCGCAGAAACGCGCCGCCGGTGAACCGGGTGGTCTGGGGCCGCATGGCCGCCAGCAGCGCCAGCGCAGGCAGCAGATCCGGCGTTTGGGACACGTCCACCGTTTCCGGCAGTTCCTGTAAATAGCCGGTAATGGCCCGGTCGGGCTGGCTGCTGTGCAGCGGCAGATTCGTCACGGTCACGCCGCCGCCCTGCAGCGCGTTCGCTGCCAGCCACCAGCCGCCCGCCGACCAGTCGCCCTCCACCGGGGACTCATCGGGCTGAAAGACCTGCGGCGCGGGAATGCGCCAGCCTGTTTCCGTGGTCAGCACGGTCACGCCGTGCCGCCGCAGGGCGTCCAGCGTCATGTCCACATAGGCGCGGGATACCAGCGGCGTGGTCAGCACAAGCTCTGACGGCTCCGCCAGCAGCGGCAGTGCCATCAGCAGGCCGCTGACGGTCTGGGAAGTCTCGTCTCCCCGCAGGGCATAGCGCCCCGGCGCCAGCGGCTCGGTGATGCGGTAGCCTGCGTTCTCCCGCGCTACGGGATAGGGCGCGGACAGGGGCCGCTCCAATAGCCGGGGTGTTCCGGTAAGATGCAGTCCGGTGCGTCCCAGCGCCATCGCCAGCGGCAGCAGGAACCGCAGCGTCGCGCCGGACGCGCCGCAGTCGATGGCGTTGCCGTCCTGCCGCAAGACCCGCAGCCCGGACAGCGTGGCGCTCACATCCGCTCCGGACAGCTCCTGCGGCAGCGGCTGTCCCGCCAGAAAGCGGCAGATTAGCTCCCGGTGCCATGCGCTTTTGCTGGGCGGCGCGGCCACCGTGCCCGTCAGGCGGGCGGGATACAGCCGCCGGGTCATGCCAGACCCTCCTGCAGCGCCGCCAGCGGCACGTCCTCCACGTAGGCGTCGCCGATTGCCCGCAGCAAAACAGCGTGAAGGGCATCTCCTTTACATTTCTTGTCCCGCGCCAGATAGCGGGACACCGTTTCTTTGACAAACGGCATCGTACAGGGCAGCTCCCAGCGCTCCAGCAACGCCAGCAGCCGGTCGTAGGCCGCCTGTACCCCGTCGCCCCGGCGGAGCTGCCACCGCAGCATGGCCGCCATCCCGGCGGCCACCGCCTCGCCGTGGGTGCAGGCGGCGTAGCCGCCTGCTGCCTCGTAGGCGTGGCCGAAGGTGTGGCCGAAGTTCAGCAGCCGCCGCGCCCCGGTGTCCCGCTCGTCGGCGGCCACCAGCGCCGCCTTGATTGTCAGGCACCGGGCGATGATGGCCGTCCAGTCCGGCGTGTCGGTTTCAAGCGCGTCCAGCAGCCCGGCGTCCTGAATAAACCCGTATTTGATGACCTCCGCCATGCCGCACCGCAGCTCACGCCGGGGCAGCGTAGTCAGACAGTCCGGATCGGCGATCACCAGCCGGGGCTGATAGAACGCGCCCAGCAGGTTCTTGCCCTCCGGCAGATCCACCGCCGTTTTACCGCCCACGGCGCTGTCCACCTGAGAGAGCAGCGTGGTGGGCAGCTGCGCCAGCGCCATGCCCCGCTGATAGCAGGCAGCGACAAAGCCCGCCATATCGCCGGTGACGCCGCCGCCCAGCGCCAGCAGTCCGTCGCTTCGGGTAAAGCCCTTCTGCGCCAGCTGGCGGCACAGGGAGAGCCACGTCTCCGGGGTCTTGTGCGCCTCTCCCGCCGGGAAGGTCAGCAGCTGGCCGGAAAGTCCCGCACTCCGCAGGCTGTCCAGCACCGCGCCGCCGTACAGCGCCGCCACCGTTTCATCCGCCGTGACGGCCCAGCGGTCAATGCCCAGCGGCGCCAGCAGCGCTCCGGTCTGCCGCAGTGCGCCGGGCTGGATATGAACGGGATAGTCGCCTTGCGGCAGCGGGACGGTCACGGTCATGAGAAGCTTCCTCCGAATGGTCATTTTTTCCATTTTACCCTACATTGCCCCCGTTGTAAAGTGGCGGAACAGCACAGTTTGCCCTTCCTGACGGAAAGCTGTCTGCGGCGGGATGGAGAAATGGATGCAAAATTTGGAAAAAAGACGGATACTATGCACCCGGCATATTGTTTTTTTGGTGAGAATCGTGTATAAATAATATAATATCCACACGCGCCGCATTGGCGCAGTTCCATAATTTGGACGAAAGGGAGAGAGCATACCATGAAAAAAAGGATCAGTTTATTGATGGCCCTGCTGATGGCGCTGAGCCTGCTGCCCGCCACGGCCGTGGCTGCTGAACCGTCAGAGCCGGTTCAGCAGGAGGAGATTTCTCGGGAGGAGCTGACGCTGGCGGAGACGGAGGAGAATGCTCCCACTGTGCTCAGCGCGTCTGACGATCTGGATACCCGGCTGAGCAATGCGGGCTTTACCGCTCCGCAGATGGGCTCCATGAACGGCGATCCCAAGGATTTCTATTTGTGCACACCTTGGCAGGACAACGACTGTGTTTCCTTCGACTATGATAACAGCGGCATTGTAGGCAAGCTGACCGTGACGCTGAAGCCGGCCACGCTGGAACAGTGGAAAGCGCTCTATAAGGCAGAACAGAGCGATGGTTTCGGTTTCAATGATAGCTTGGATGTCAATATTCGTTCTGACGCACCGTCCGGTACGGTACGGGGTGCGGGTGCGCTGATCTGGGAAGCAGGCTGCACAAACGTGGTGCAGGACTTCCTGGACGGCAATCTCGGCAGCTATATGGAGCTCTATGGAGTTTCGAGCGGGTATGACAGCTTCGGCAGATACTTCCCGCTGATATCGGTGGAAAAGCGGAACGGTAAGGTGATCTTGTCCGCTGAGAGCGGCGAAACCTACTACCGCTATCTGATGGTATGGGATAACGACAATGATGACAGCAGCCGGCTGGCTCAGCATAACCTGTTTGTCACCGTTAAGGTGGAAAGCGATATTCACTACGAGTGGGACGTGAATACCACCATGGAAGACGCGCTGCGGAACGCCGGATACAGAGTGCCTACGCAAAAGCTCTTTGACGTGGAGATGCCCGACGGTCTTGTGGAGGGTGTGGACTATACATACAGCTACGATGCTTCCACCGGCCATGTGAGCATCCAGCTGCTGCCGAGCGATGGGTGGATGAAAGCGTTTGAAACGTGCTATGACAACAATGGTTATTTCGGCATAACGACCTGCTTCAACAAGCCGTCAGCAAGCGCCGTTAAGGTCAAGTTCTACGTGACGGATGACGATGACAGTGTTGTCCAGATGTATGCCAACAATGATTTGTCAGAATTCTCCTGGTACAGCGGCACGAATCTGCGGCCCGGCAGCATACGGACGGTCATCAATACCTACGCGGACAGCAGCGGCGATATGCAGCTGTCTGCGAAAGCGGGAACCTATTGGGTACGCTGTATCGCCGTGTGGGGCGACAAGAACGGGAATATCCTGCGTAACCTCAACAGTCAGCATAAGTACATGTACACCGTCAGTATTGAGGTTCCCGAGGGCTTCGACTATGAATGGAACTCACTCCCCATTCAGGATCAGCTGACATACGCCGGATTCACCGCGCCCCGGTGGGACAAGAACCATGATGGCATTTCCGGCGCTCTTGATCTGAAAATGCCCACAGGACTGAAGGAGAACACCGATTATACCTGCAAATACGATGAAAAGACCGGCGAAGTGAACATCACCATCAAGGGGGGTAATAAGGCCGACTGGAAAGCGGCCTATCTGGATTCCGTTCTAAGCGGGGGCATGGATCGCATCATCATGAATGTCCTGTTCGGTTCCGAGTGTGGCGCGGTGCAGGGCGTCAGTTGGGTCGGTGATGAGGCCAATCTGGGGATGCTGTTGTGGGATGGTATCTGGGACGATGACGAGTATGCGTTTACTTCCCGCGGCGATTTCAGCATGTGCGGCAACGGGTGCGCAATAGCCGACGTGAAGGGTAACGGTAACGGCACCGTCACCATCAGCGGAAAGAAGGGCACGACAGAGTTCTATCAGGCGGCCATGTGGAAGGACGACGCGGGGAATGTGCTGTCCAAATATCTGGTCAAGGTCAAGATCACCGTTGCCGCCGCTTTCAGTCACACCGCTGTGGTGACACCTGTGATGGATGGCCTGAACGCGACAGATACAACACGCTTTACACTGGCCCTTGAGAAACCCGATGCGCTGCTGACTGCTATCCCCGCAAAGGGAAAGATCACGCTGGTTCCCAAGGACGGCGCTGCTCTGGTCAACGAATGGGGTTATGTCGGCGGCTTCTGGGTGCAGGCTCCGGCGGGCTATACGCTGCAATCCTGCTATCTGGACTATGGCCCGGGGCAGAACGCCGATTTACATGATTTTGAAATCAGCAGCAACAGCTACTGGATCCCCGTGGACTTCTATAACCCGACCGTTGATTCCGACACCTTGGTCAAACTTGCCTGGAAAAATAACAATGCCAATGCGGCGGATCTGATCGAATCGTTTGACGTGTGCATCGACAGTAACTGGGGCAAGCTGTCCAGCTCCGGCGGTTCACCCAACGCGCTGGACGTGGCGGCCATCTATGAATGCCTGACGCAGGATAAAACGCCTGCCTGCGGCGACAAGATGGCCTGCGACGTGAATCTGGACGGCAATGTGGATATCTACGACCTGCAATACCTCTACGAGTGCGTGGCGCAGAATCAATAACGGCGAATTGCCCTACGGCGGCGGTTCATACCTGCCGAATGTACTTTCCATACACCTTGGCGCCGCTGCCGCAGGGCTTTTGCAAATAAAAAATACTGGGGAGATCCATTGGATTTCCCCAGTGCTTTTTCTATCGTTCAGCACAGCGTGTCGGCGTCCTCGGCGTACAGCTTGTCGTTGATCTCCGCCAGTGCCATGCCGTGGCTCAATCCGAAGATCACGATGGCATCCCGCCGGTCGCGGGAGTACAGCGGCGCAAGGCGGGCGTGGCGCAGCAGATCCTGTGCCTCATCCACCGAAGCGCCAAGGCCGAAGCACAGGCACAGCAGCCGGTTGCGGGAGGGTGTGCGCCGCCCGGAAAATACCTGGTGGAGATACACCTCGCTGATGCCCGACTGGCGGGCCAGCGCCGTTTTGGAGATCTCCCGCCGCTGGAACAGCGCCTGCAGCCGCTCCTGCAGCGCGTAGCCCTGAAAGCTGCTGTCGTTGTCTGCCAGCACCCGATCCAGATCGTTTCCGGTCATCAATTCCTGCTGTAACTGGTCTGTGTTTTTGCGTTCCATTTTTCCTTGCCGCCTTTACATTGTTGTTCATTTCCTTTATACTACATATTGTAACAAAAATTTTCCTAAAAACAATATGCGCGCTGCATAGGGTAGGGGGGTTTTTTTTGTATGACCAGCTTTTGCGCGCGATAGATCTGTATTTTGACGAAGTAAAAGTATTGCGGCGGAGTGCCCGCGGTGTCATCACGCTGCTGCGCCACCGGAAAACGGGAAAGCGCTACGTGTTCCGCCAGTTTATGGGCAGCGCCGACGTGTACCGCCGCCTGCTGACGGTGGAGTGTCCCCATCTGCCCCGCATCGAGGAGGTGGCCGACAGCGATGGCCGCGTGGCGGTGCTGGAGGAGTACGTGCAGGGCGACACGCTGCTGTTTCTGCTGGAGGGAGGCCTGCTGGACTGGACCGAAGCCAAAAAGGTCACGCAGGATGTGTGCGCGGCGCTGTGGGTGCTGCACTCGCTGGGCGCGGTGCACCGGGATGTGAAGGACAGCAACGTGATCCTGCGGGGCAGCGACGCGGTGCTGATCGACTTTGACGCCTCGCGCATCGTCAAGCCGGAGCTGGCCGCCGACACGGTGGTGCTGGGCACCACCGGCTACGCCGCGCCGGAGCAGTTCGGCCTGTCCCAGACCGATGGCCGGGCGGATATCTACTCCCTCGGCGTGCTGCTGAACGTGATGCTGACGGGGCAGCACCCCTCCCGGAAGCTGGCGTCCGGCAAGGCGGGACACATCGTCCAGCGCTGCACCATGATGAACCCCGACCAGCGCTATCAGACTGTTTGGGAGCTTCGTGACGCCCTATGAGTGAGAAAACCACAAAAACCTGCCTCCGCTGCGGCGCGGCGCTTCCGGAGGAAGCGGCCTTTTGCCCATGCTGCACCGCCACGCAGATCCAGAGACGCACGATCTCCGCGGAGTCGCCCACCACGCGGCGGAATCAGTGGTGGGTGGGCGCGTTGTGCGCGCTGGCGGCGTTGCTGCTGCCGGTTCTCGTGCTGCTGCGCGGCAGAGCAGTCCCGCTTCCGCCGCCGGATGACACGCTTCCGCCGGTCGCCGCCGCCGAAAGCGGAGATGAGCCGGAAAACGCGTATGAAAGCCTGTGCCAGACCTATTATGAGGGGGAGGACGGCAGACTGTATCACGTGTTTGCCGCGTTCAGTCCGTCCATTGACGGCAGCTCCGCCATGCAGGGATACCGCCGGGTAATGATACGGCCGAATACCTCCGATTGCGGGCCGCTGACGCTGTTTGTGGAGGACGCGGAGACCGGACAGAATGCCCGGGGAAGCTTTTACGCCCTGATGGAGGACTGGGACTTGACCATTACCGCGCCCGATGGCGGCGACCGCTGCGCCGTCTCTGACCCGATCTTTGACTATACCGTGTCCACCGATGCCATGCTCTATCAGGAGCTGCGGGGAACAAGCACCTGTAGGGAGAATGATATCCTCTGGACGCTGCAGATGAAAAACGGCGATGAGGTGACATTGCGGCAGCGGCTGTCCTACCAACTCAAAACAGAGGTGGAATACCATTGGGAGGATACCCCTATGAACACGGCGGCGGAGCTGCAAGCGCTGCTGGATGATATTGCCGCCGCGGCATCTGCCGAGGAGGCGGTCAGCGTCTATCTGCCCGCCGTGAACTACGACGCGCCGATACGCATAAGCAGCCGCCTGACGATGACAGGTCACGAGGCGGGTACCACGTTTCTTGACACCCTGACGATAGACACCATGGAAGACAGCGAATGGACAGATCCTGATACGGTGCTGCGGATGCTGAACTTCTCCGGAAACGGCGGCACGGGTCTGGAAGCCCGTGCGCCGGTGTTCTTGTGGAAGTGCCGCTTTACCGGCTGGGATGTGGCGGCGCGGGCGGTAAACGGCGGCTGGATCTTCTGTCAGGAGGATGTCCGCTTCGACCGAAATGCCGTGGCCATGCGGCTGAACAGCAATTTCAGCATCTCCTGCGGTGCTAACATTAACAACACGTCCTTTACCCGCAACGGCGTGGCCCTGCAATTGGAGAGGATCCCCGGCGAGCGGATGGGCCTGATACTGGACTACTGCACCTTCTACGGCAACGGGACCGACATTGAAAACCCCGAAAACTATACGGTGGAGCTTCTGCCCACCACCAGCATGAAATAACCACATATGAAATAACACATTGGTGCGGATATTGTCATATCCGCACCAATGTGTTATACTATTCCCATCAATTCTGATCGTTGGGAGGATGGCAAAATGATTTACCGTGACTTCAAGGGAACGAAGCTTTCCATGCTGGGCTTTGGCACCATGCGTCTGCCGGTGCTGGAAAACGGCCAGATCGACGCGGCGCTGACGCAGAAAATGGTCGATTACGCCATGGCGCATGGGGTGAATTATTATGACACCGCGTGGCCCTACATGCAGAATCGTTCGGAGACCGTGGTGGGACAGTGCCTGAAAAAGCACCCCCGTGACAGCTTTTATCTGGCCACCAAGTTCCCTGGCCACATGGTGGCGGAGACCTATGACCCCGACGATATTTTCGAGCAGCAGCTGCAAAAATGTCAGGTGGAGTATTTCGACTTCTACCTGCTGCACAACGTATATGAAAACTCCGTCCACGTGTACGACGATCCCCGCTGGGGCATCGTGGACTACTTTGTCGAGCAGAAGAAGCAGGGCCGCATCAAGCATCTGGGCTTTTCCAGCCACGCCGACCTGCCCTGCCTGACGGATTTCCTGAACCGCTATGGCGACGAGATGGAGTTCTGCCAGCTGCAATTCAACTATCTGGACTGGACGCTGCAGCACGGCAAGGAAAAGTACGAGCTGCTGCGGCAGCGTAATATCCCCCTGTGGGTCATGGAGCCTGTGCGGGGCGGCAAGCTGGTAACGCTGGAGCCGGACGAGGAGCAGCGGCTCCACGCCATTCGGCCCGACGACAGCATCGCCTCCTTCGGCTTCCGCTGGTTACAGGGCTTTGATAACATCACCATGGTGCTGTCCGGCATGTCCAACATGGCCCAGATGGCCGACAATATCAAGACCTTCGACCATCTGGATCCCCTGTCCGACGCTGAGCGGGATATTCTGATAGAGGCTGCCGAGCGCATGAAGAATGCCATTCCCTGCACCGCCTGCCGCTACTGCTGCGACGGCTGCCCCCAGGGACTGGATATCCCCGACCTGCTGCATAAGTATAACCAGCTGCGGGTGGGCAGCGGCTCCTCCGTGAAGATGCAGCTGGACGCCCTGCCCCAGGACAAATGGCCCGCCGCCTGTATCGCCTGCGGCGCCTGTGCCGCCGTCTGTCCCCAGAAGATCGCCATTCCCGATGAACTGGCGGCCTTCGCGGCGGAGCTGGACAAGCTGCCCAGCTGGGCCGAGGTCTGCAAGGCCCGTGCCGAAGCGGAGCGTCAGGAAAAGGCCTCTCGCGGCCGCTGAATGAAATAATATAGATAGAATAAACCGATGCCCCGGCATACGCCGGGGCATCGGTTTGCTTCCTTATTTTTTCAGCTGCTCCACGACTTTGGCAAAGTCCTCTCTGGCCCCCTTGTAATAGGGCAGCATGCAGTAGCAGTGTACCATGCCGGGCCGGGTCGTGACCGTATAGGGAACCGTCGCCTGTCGGCAGGCGGCTTCAAACTCCGGCCATGCGCCGTACAGCACCTCGTCCGTGCTGTAGTAGAAGTGGATATCCCCCACGCCGGAATAGTCGCCCCGCGAGGGGGAGAGCATGTATTCCGGCACATTGTCCTGCCCGTGGCGCATGAGCGCTTCGCCCTTTGCCATGAAGGCATAGTCGATGGCCACGTCGCGAGGATTCAGCGCCTGCATGCGGGCGCGTTCCTCGTCGTTCCACGGCACCTCGCCGGGGGAGACGGCCACAATGTGCCGGGGCGGGGACAGGGGAGCGCCCAGCGCGTTGTTGTGAGCGGCCATGCCCAGTGCCAGCGCGCCGCCGGAGGAAAACCCGCAGGTGCTGACATTTCCGTCGCCGTACAGGGCGATCATCTGCCGGTAGCAGGCGTAGGCCATGTCGTAGCTGACGGTGATGCAGTGCTCCGTGCAGAGGGGATAGATGGGGAACCAGACGTCGCAGCCTGTTCCATAGCACAGCTTCCGCAGCACGGCGGCGTCGCCCTTGTCCGGGCCGATGACCATGCCGCCGCTGAAGAAGAACAGAATGGCCCGCTGGGACGGCTTGCTCTCCGCCCGGACGATCAGGCACGGAAAGCCGTTGACCATCCGCTTTTCGTAGTGGGCCTTGTGGTCGGTGGGCATGAAAAAGCCCCGGCCCCGGTTGGCCTTTTCGATGGCCTTCAGCAGCTGCCCCACCGGCAGAGCGGAGGCCTTCTTCACGCCGGAGAGCCGATAGACGCCGCGCAGCAATGACGCGCCGATGCTCATAGTGTTGTCCTCCTTTTACTTCTGCGCCGTGACGCACAGCCAGCCCATTTTGTTGCTGTGGGTCTGTACATGCTGGAAGCCCGCCTGTTCTAAAGCGGCTTGCAGCTCCGTGTCACGGTAGACGGTCATGCCGTCGATGATCTCTGTCCACTTGCTGTATTTCTCCGGGTCTCCGCACTCGTTGCAGATGAGAAACGTGCCGCTGGGCTTCAGCACACGATAGACCTCCCGGAAGCTGGCGGACAGGTCGGGCCAGAAGTAGACCGTCTCAAAGGCCGTGACCGCGTCGAACCACGAGGACGCGAAGATCATGTCCGCCACGTTGCCATTCAGCACGGTGCAGCGGCCCTGCTGAATGGCCTGCTGGTTGACCTTCCGGGCTTTTTCCACGCTGACGGGGGAGTAGTCAATGCCCTTGACGATGCCGTTGGGGCATTTTTTCAGCAGCCGCGTCAGGTTGGCTCCGCCGCCGCAGCCGCAGTCCAGCACCGCCGCGTTACCGGCAAGCTTCAGGAACCGGAAGCCCCAGCGGGCCATGGGACTGTGGCACAGGTTCATCATGGATACCATCACCCGGCCGCTAAACCCGGCGGGCTTGCGGGTGTTTTCAAAGAATGACATGTTCTCACTCCTTATTCTTGGTTAGCTTTGACTAACCGGAGGTGCTATAGAAAAGCTGCGTCTTGCAGCCTGTGGGATGGCCTTATTATAGCCGCATGGTTTTGGCCTGTCAAGCGGTTTGTTTTGCGGCGGGAGGGGAGAAGAAAAGCGGCTGTTGAGGGGTGGAAAAGGGGGCATAACCGGTCAATAAACCGGGTTATGCCCCCCATTTTTCCCCTTATTCATGCGGCGTTATGCACCGAAGTACGTTTGGATGGTTTGCATCCGCTGGCTTTGGGTCACGTGGAAGGGGCAGCGGCTGTCGCAATGGCCGCAGCCCACGCAGTCCCCGGCCCGCTTTTCCAGCGTCAGGTAGTGCTCCCGCGCCAGATTGTCCCCCTGCATAGCCAGATCGTAATACTTGTTGATAAGGGCGACGTCCAGTCCGGCGGGGCAGGGATGGCAGTGCTTGCAGTAGACGCAGCGGCCCGACGCGCCAGCCGGGGCCAGCTCGCCCAGACAGGAGTAGTCCCGATCCGCCGCAGACGCGTCAAAGAAGGACAGCACCTCCCGCATTTCCCGCTGATTGCCGAAGCCCGGCAGAACGGCCATAACGCCGGGCTTGTCCAGAGCGTACTGGATGCACTGTTCCCGCGTCAGAGCGACGCCGAAGGGAGACTGAGCGGCGTCCAGCAGCTGGCCGCCGCAGAAGGGCTTCATGACGGTGATGGCCACGCCCTCCCGCTGGCAGCGGCGGTACAGGTCGTACCGCTCGGTGTTCTCGCCGATACCGTAATCGCCCTGTCCGTAGTCGTAGGCGGGGTTGATGCTGAACATCACCACGTCCACAATGCCCCTATCCAGCACCTTGTTCACCAGCGCCGGGGTGTGGGAGGACAGGCCAATGTGGCGGATCACGCCCTGCTTTTTCAGCGCCAGCACATAGTCCAGCACGCCGTTTGCCTGATAGGCGGCAAGGTCGCTCTCCTCGTCCAGACAGTGGAGGAAGCCCACGTCGATATAGTCCGTCCGCAGCTGCTCCAGCTGCCACGCCACGGATCGTTTCACCTCGGCCAGCTCCGTCGTCCAGCCATACTCGCCGGAGGTGTAGTCCGCGCCGAAATGAATTTGCAGATACACCTTGTCCCGGATACCCTCCAGCGCCTTGCCGTAGGCGGCAAAGATGGCGGCGTGGCCGCCCGCCATGTCAAAGTAGTTGACGCCGCTGTCGACGGCGGCCCGGACAGTGGCGATGATCTCTTTTTCCGGCTGTGCGCCGATGACGGAGGAGCCCATACCGATGACGCTTACTTGTTCCCCGCCGTGGGGCAGAACGCGATATTCCATAGAAAACCCTCCTTCTCCTGTTGGCGCTTACTTTACCTCGTGGGGCTTATAGACTCGCCGCTCCAAGGCGAAAATACGGTCGCTGAACTCGCCCACCGACAGGTCGTTCAGCACCTCGCGGTAGATCTCCATGCGGCTGTCGATCATGTCGATGCAGGACAGCAGCTCCGCCTCGGCAAACAGCGGGCGCACGGCGGCGCCGAACTCTGGCTCGCCGTGGTGGGACAGGATCATGTGCTGCACCAGCATGGACTTGTCATTGGGAATGCCCAGCTCCTTTGCCGTGTCGGCCACCTCCTGTGCGCCCATCACCAGATGGCCCAGCAGCTGTCCGCCGGTAGAGTAGTTGGTCACGAGCCCCAGCTCGGAAAACGCGAACTCCTTCGATTTGGCGAAATCGTGCAGCAGCGTGCCCGTCAGCAGCAGGTCGCGGTCGATGACGGCGCGGTACTGACCGGCCAGAAAGTCCGCCATGGTCAGCATGTCCACCGTGTGCATCAGCAAACCCCGGAGGAAGCCGTGGTGGACGCTTTTGGCGGCGGGGATCTGCTGAAAGTCCGCCAGATGCCGCCGCAGCAGCTCACGGCACAGGCGCTGGTAGTCCGCGTCCTCCATGCTGCCCAGCAGGTCATCGACCTTTTGCAGATAGGCGTCGGCATCGATGGGCGCCACGGGAACCAGCGCGCTCAGCTCCACCGGGTCGCCCTCCGTGCGAAGGCGCAGGCGGTCAATGACGATCTGGGGCGTGCCCCGATACTCCGACACCGTGCCCCGCAGCTTGATGATCCGACCCTCGTCCGCCACGCCGATGGGGCCGGTATAGTCCCACACCTTGGCGTCGATGACGCCGGAGGCATCGGCAAGCGACGCGCTCAGAAACGGCTTGCCTGCCGCCGTGGTCTTGGGGTAAGCGCCCTTCAGGATGTAAAAGCCCTCCACGATGTCGCCGCTGCGCATATCGGCGATTTTTTTGTTGTATTCCATATGTCCGTTATCCTTTCCGGTGAGGTTATTCTCGATTGCGGCGGTCAACCCCGCTCCTTGTGAGATGCCTGACGCATGCTGAGGCTGATGCGCTTTTTCTTTTCGTCTACCTCCAGCACCACCACTTTTACGATATCGCCCACGGACACCACCTCGGAGGGATGGCGGATGAACTTGTCCGCCACCTGCGAGATATGCACCAGCCCGTCCTGATGGACGCCGATATCCACGAACACGCCGAAGTCGATGACGTTCCGCACCGTGCCGGTCAGCTCCATGCCGGGCTTCAGATCCTTCATCTCCAGCACGTCGGTGCGGAGGATGGGCTTGGGCAGCTCGTCACGAACGTCCCGTCCCGGCTTCAGCAGCTCGGCTACGATGTCCCGCAATGTGGGAACGCCTACGCCCACAGCCTCGGCGGCCTTTTCCTCGCCGCAGACCTTCAGGCGCTGGGGCAGGTCGGCGATGCGCTCGGCCTTCACGTCCGCCAGCGTATAGCCCGTCAGTTCCAGCAGCGCCTTGGCGGCGTCATAGCTCTCCGGGTGGACGGCGGTGTTGTCCAGCACGCTCTTGCTCTCCGGCACACGGAGGAAGCCTGCGCACTGCTGGAACGCCTTGGGGCCCAGCTTGGGGACTTTCTTGATCTGGGCGCGGGAGGTGAACACGCCGTTCTCCTCCCGGTAGGTGACGACGTTTTTCGCCGTGGTGCCGTTCAGTCCCGCTACCCGCTGCAAAAGGGAGGGGGACGCCGTGTTGATATCCACGCCAACGGCGTTGACGCAGTCCTCCACCACGCCGTTGAGGGCTTCATCCAGCTGCTTGGCGGGCATGTCGTGCTGGTACTGGCCCACGCCGATGGCCTTGGGGTCGATCTTCACCAGCTCCGCCAGCGGATCCTGCAAGCGCCGGGCGATGGACACGGCGCTGCGGAGGTTCACGTCGTACTGGGGGAACTCCTCAGCGGCCAGCTTGCTGGCGGAGTAGACGGAAGCGCCCGCCTCGGACACGATCATATAGCTGACGTGAGCGCCGGTCTCGTTCACCTGATGGATCAGCTCCACCGCCATCTGCTCCGTTTCCCGGCTGGCGGTGCCGTTGCCGATGGCGATGTGCTCCACGCCGTGCTTGCGGATCAGCTTGGCCAGCGTGACGATGGCCTCCTTCTTCTGCCGCTCGCCGTAGGTGGGGTACACCACGGCGGTGTCCAGCACCTTGCCGGTGCCGTCCACCACCGCCACCTTGCAGCCCATGCGGTAGCCGGGGTCAAGACCCATGGTGACCTTGCCCTTTACCGGCGGCTGCATCAGCAGGGGCTTCAGGTTCAGGGCGAACTGGCCGATGGCGCCCTCGTTGGCGCTGTCCGTCAGCGTGGAGCGGGCCTCGCGCTCCAGCGAGGGGTAGATGAGCCGGTCGTAGGCGTCCTCGCAGGCGGCCTTGATGAATTCCATGGCGGCGGAGCCGGGCTTCACCACGGCGCGGCGCATCAGCGGCAGCGCCGCGTCACGGTCCAGCAGCACGGTAACGGAGAGGAAGCCCTCCTTTTCGCCCCGGTTCACGGCCAGTATCTGGTGGCCGGCCAGCTTGGAAAGGGGCTGGTCAAAGTCGTAGTACAGACGGTACACGCTGTCCTCCTCCGTGGCGGCCAGGCTGCGGAGACGGCCCTGCCGCGTCAGCAGGCCCCGCAGGGTCTTGCGGATATCCGCGTCGTCCGACAGCGTTTCGGCAATAATGTCGTTGGCGCCTTGCAATGCGTTGGCCACCGTCTCCACGCCCTTTTCCGGGTCGATGAAGGCCTGCGCGGCGTCCTCTGGGCGGGGACAGTCCCGCTCCTGCGCAAGCAGCAGGGCGGCCAGCGGCTCCAGTCCCTTTTCCCGTGCGGCGGTGGCGCGGGTGCGGCGCTTCTGCTTGTAGGGACGGTAGAGATCCTCCACCTCCGCCAGCGTCTTGGCGCTGTCGATGGCGGCGGACAGCTCCTCCGTCAGCTTGCCCTGCTCCTCGATGGCCTTTTTCACCGTCTCGCGGCGTTCCTCTAAGTTCCGCAGGTACTGGAGCCGCTCCTCCAGCGTCCGCAGAGCGGTGTCGTCCATGGCTCCGTGCAGCTCCTTGCGGTAGCGGGCGATGAAGGGGATGGTGTTGCCCTCGTCCAGCAGGCGGACAACGTTTTCCACGTGCTGGGGGTTTTTGTCAAGCTCTTGGGCAAGGGTTTGAATGATATCCATATAACAATTCCTTTCGTGAGAAGGACGCGGGGCGTCCGGTGAGATGTCAAAGCCGGTGTATGTTACCACAGCTGCCGGAAAAATGCCGGCGCGGCGGTCAGAACAGATCCAGCATGTTGTCCAGATAGATTCCCTCCCGTACCTTCAGCTGGTGTTCCGGTTTGGTCAGGTAATAGAGCAGAAATTCCAAAATCAGCGCGGTGCCGAGACCCCGGCCCTCGATCTTGAAGTGGGAGAAGCCCATGGGCAGATAGCGGCTCCGGATATCCTCCACGCCGATGAAGCCGGGGTTTTCCATGGCCTTGGAGAAGCGGTAGCCTTCGGAAGCGTCCGGCGCGGCGCAGCGGTGCTCCGGGCCGGGCTCGCCCAGATTCTTCCGGCTGACCGCTTCGTAGCAGGCTTTTCTGTCCCGGCAGCCGAAGAAACAGCACTCGTTGCAGAGAAATTCCACCTTGTCCTTCAGCGGCTGGGGCAGGGCGTTCAGCTGGGCAAAGGCCTTGTTCAGCCGGAAATCCGGCACCACATAGCGGAAATCCTCCCGCTCCACCTCTCGGCGGAAGTCCCAAAAGTCCGTCAGAACCTTGGTGGTGGAGGAGACGAGATAGAGCGGGGGATAGGTGCACTTCAGGTAGTCCAGCAGCAGCTCCGCGTGGACGATGACGCCGTTGGGAACGCCACCGCTCTCCGCCAGTAGACGGCACAGGGCGTTGCATCTTTCATCCGCCAGATGCTCCGGTCGCAGCCGGGAATTGCTGAAGGTCAGGCGAGCGGAGACGCCGTACTCCCGCGTCAGGGCCAGTACCTCCCGGGGGGCGTGGCTACCGCTTCCGATACGGCCGCCGCCCCAGAGACAGTCCTCCGGCGCGCCGTACAGAGAGCCGATATCGCACCAGTCGTAGAAATATTCCCGGTGGGCGCGGTACAGGGGGAGAAACACCCGGTACAGCTCGTAGCACTCGAACAGGCCGGGGAGATGATAGTATGCGGTCTTGTGGTTCATATGGGAAACAACTCCTCTTTCTATCAGTATAGCACCCGGCGGGGCGGCAAATCAAGCATGATGTGGGGGTGATGACTTGCGGGGTATCGAAAGATAATTTTCCGCTGCTACAAAAATAGTATTGTGTTTACGCGGGACAGGTGGTACAACAGGGATAGAACGGTTAGCGAGAACTAACAACATGAGCTTCAGAATCTTGCAAAGAGATCACGATAAAGGAGACTTTCACCATGAAAATTTTAGTATACGGCGCGGGTGTGCTGGGCTGCAATCTGGCGCGGAATCTGTTCCGGGCCGGAAAGAATGTTACGCTGCTGGCGCGGGGAAAATGAGCCGAGGAGATCAAAAAGAACGGCCTGCGGATCAAGGACAAGTTTTCACCCCGCGTGTCGCTCAGCCGTATCCCGGTGACGACGGAGCTGAAGCCGGAAGCACCCTACGACGTGATCTTTGTGGTCATGCGCTACACCCAACTTGACACGATCATGGATACGCTGCGGGCAAGCAGGACGAAAAATATCATCTTTGTGGGCAACAATGTGCGGGCAGAAGCCACCGCCGCCGCACTGCCGGAGAAAAACGTGCTGTTCGCCTTTGCGTCCTCGGCGGGCCATCGGGTGAGCGACCGGGTGGCGTCCGTCGACCTGAAAAAGATTACCATCGGACAGCTTTCCGGTGCACCCTCCAACGAGGGGCTGATCGGGGAGATCTTCAGCGGCACGAAGTACAAGGTGGCCTATGAGCCCAACATGGGGGACTATCTGCTGTGCCACGCGGCGTTCGTGCTGCCGGCGGCCTTTGCCTGCTATAAGACCGACGGCGACCTGAAGAAGCTCAAGGGCAACACCGCCTATCTGAGCCGGATGATCGACGCCAACATCGAGGGCTACCGTGCCATCCGGAACGCCGGGCATACGATTTTGCCAAAGGAAGACAGCGACTTTGAGGGCGCGGCGTATCCGGTGTGGCGGGAGCTTGAGCAGGAGGCCGGAAGGTACTTGCAGGCCTGAACCATACGGGACACGGCGACAAAAGAGCGTGTTCCAGTGGAACGTCAGTGCAATAATTGCACTGTTAATAGTAATTTAGATGATGCCCACGTCTGAACGGGCGGGGGTTGGTTGGAAAATAAAAAGACAGCGGGCCAGCGTCTTTCTGACGCTGGCCCGCCGCTGTGAAAGGGGAGAGGTACGCCCTCACCGGCAGCGCACCAGAATACGGTGCTTGCTGTCGGCGGTGCAGGTGAAAAGTGTCAGAGGATAGTCGGAGGACAGGGCGTCGCCCTGATCGCCGGACACCGTCTCCACCGCTGAGACGGTGAAGCTGTGGGAGAGCCCCGCTGCGTCGGTGAACAGCACGGCGGTGCCGGGCTGGATGCTCCACAGGGGACGGAAATGGGTGCGGTAGCTGTGGCCCATGATGACCAGATCGCCGGTGGTCAGGCTGCCGGAATAGCGGCAGGGCGCGGCGTCCAGCAGCGCTTCGTCCCACGTGGCCAGCACCGGCAGAGAGATATCCAGCGCCGGAATATGCACCGCGCCCAGCAGCTCGTAGCCCTCCGGGGTGGTGATGGTGACCTCCTCCGTTATGGCGGGCGGCGCGGGATCGGCTTCCAGCTCTTGCAGGAGGGCGGCGGAGGTCTCGCCGGCCAGACGGTCGCGGTCGTCGTAGGCCCAGTAGAGGGCCACGGCGGCGAAAAGCATCACAAAGCCCGCCGCCAGCAGCAGAATGCCCCGTGTTCGCTTATTCATCGTGTTCCCTCCGGCTGCGCAGAATATCCGCCGTGCCCCAGATCACCAGCAGACAGCCGCCCACAAGCAGAAGCAGCAGCGGCAGCGGGTCGGCGCCGGTCTGGGGCAGGGCACCGTCCGGGGTGGGGGAGGGCGTCGGCATGGGATCGGCGGGTGGCTCCGCCTTGGGACGGGACACAATATCATAGGTGGTGCTGCCGTTGACGGTGAGGGGGACGCGCACCAGAAAGACGGGGAACGTCATGGCCTGTCCCGGCGGACAGAGCACCAGATAGACGCCCTCGGTCAGACCGGTGAAGTAGGCGCTGCCCCGCTGATCGGTGGCGGTCTCCGTGCCGGTCAGCTGCCGGGCGCTGGCCAGCTTTGCCAGCGTGACGGCGTTTTGGGGGCTGTCCCGCTGGGAGAGCAGGGAGTCGGGGGTGATGTCGGCGGCGGAGAACTCCGGCGTCAGCGTGCCGTCCGGCTCGCCCACCCGGTAGAGCCGTATCAGAATATCCGGGACGGCCGCGCCGTCCCCGTCGCTGAGCAGGACGGTCAGAGAGCCGGTTTTTCCAGCGGCCGCTGCCGCCACGGCGCAGTACAGCGCCAGCATCACCGCCGCCGCGAAAGCGCAGAGACGCCGCAGGGTTTTATTCATCCGCGCTTTCTCCTTTCTTTTTGCGTTTCTGTTTATCCAGCGTCAAAACCAGAAAGACAACCACCGCCAGTGCCAGCGGCACCGCCAGAATGACGTATTTCATGTCCAGCGAGCGCACCTCGTTGATCAGGGGGAGGGAGGCGGAGCCGTGCGCTCCGGCGGCGACCCGCACGCCCCGTACCAGCAGGCGATGGGAGTTGATGCCGTAGGGGGTGCAGGTGATGAGGGTGACGTAGTCCTTGCCCTCCTCAATGCCCAGCAGCTGGAAGTCACCCGGCTCCACGATGGTCACGCGGTCAACGCGGTATTCCAGCGTATCGCCCAGCACGTGAAGGTAAAAGGCGTCGCCGTACTCCAGATGATCCAGATTGGTCAGCAGCTCGGAGGAGGGCAGGCCCCGGTGGCCTGACAGCACGCAGTGGGTGCTGCTGCCGCCCACAGGCAGGCTGCTCCACTCCAGATGGCCCACGGCCTTTTGCAGCGTGGAAGTCTCGGTGCCGTGGCAGATGGGCAGAGTGACGCCGATGGAGGGTACCTCCAGATAGGCCATGACGTCGCTGCCGCCCGCCAGCAGCGTGGTGGGATAGAGGGTCTGCTGGGCGTCCGTCAGCCCGTAGGGACTGGGGCGATCCAGCAGCGAGACGTTATACTCCTCCGCCTGCTGGCGCAGGCGCTGATAGTCCTCCTGCCGCAGTGCGGCCACCTCGTTGTCGTAGGTGAGGATGGACTGGGCCTGACGGACGGAGTTCAGGTAGTTGCTGACGGAGGGGTACAGCAGCAGGGACAGTCCCGCCAGAAGCATCAGGATGAGACCGGCGGTAAACAGCCGGTCTTTTTTTGATTTTTTCATACGGGGCTCTCCTTGCGGCTGCACCGCGGGGAGGGAAACGCCCTCCCCGCGATACGGATGGATGGGTTACGCCTGCTTGCGGCGCTTGACGATCAGCAGCGCCACGGCAGACACGGCCAGCAGCGCGCCGGCGATGTAGAAGATGGTGGTGCCGATGCCGCCGGTCTCAGGCAGCTCGGAGCCCTGGGTGTTGATAACGATGGCCTTCTCGGTGAACAGGCGGATCAGACGGTTGCCCTGTTCCTCGCTGAGCTCCTTGTTGATGGTGATCTCCGTATCAGAGCCCTTGACAAAGCCGTTGGGCGCTTCGGTTTCTACCAGCGTGTAGATGCCGGACTTGAGACCGCGGACGATAACGGCGGCGGTGGTGTTTTCCGTGGTGATGACGGTGGCCTGCTCCGCGTCGTCGACCCAGCTGTCAAACGCCCAGGTATGGCCGCTGCCGTTGAGCTTGGCATACTGGCCGTCTAAGTTCTTCACCACGAACTTGGCGCCTGCCAGAATGTTGTTGTGGTTATCCCGCTTCTCAAACGTGATGTGGCCGCTGAACACATTGGCGGTATCGGAGATGCTCTTGTCCTCACCATAGGAAAGGGTAGCGGTGTTGGTGTAGGCGACCATGGTGGTCGTATTGGGCTGAAGCGTGGCCTGATAGCTGACGACGAGGACGTCGTTATCCTTCAGGGCTGCGCGGGCAGCGGGGGTCAGCGTCAGGGTGAAGCCGGTGGCGGTGGCGGCGGTGAGGGTGTAGTCGGTATTGATGGCGAGAGCAGCGCCGTTCTTGCTGATGGTGACGGAGTTGGTGTCCAGCGTGATCTGCGTGGGGAGGGCGTCGGTGATGGTATAGGTATCCGTACCGGCGGCGGCAGTGACGGTGATGGTGTAATTCAGCACCTGATTGAAGTCAGCGGAGGTAGCCTGAAGTTCGTCCACCTTCTTGTCAATAGTGGGAGCCTTGGTGTTCTTCTCGTTGACCTCCACGGCTTTGGCGCTCATTACCGTAAAGGTGGTGTATCTGGCAACGGCGTCGCCCTGACGGTCAGACACCATGACATAGAAGCCGTACTGGAGATTCTCAATGAGCTTTTCGCCGCTGGCGTCGGAGCTTGCGGTGGCGTCAGGGGCGATGGAGTTGGCCGCGGCAGCCTCGACCACTTTTTTAGCCAGCTCCTGAGCATTTTCTGCGGAGTTGAAGTTCCTGATGGTGACGGCGGAGCCGACATCGGTGCCGACAAATTCGCCGAAGCCCAGACCAAAGTTTCTGACGGCGTCATTCCACTTTGCGTTGGTGATGAAGGCGGCCTTGTTGTCGCCGCTGATACCGCTGATGTCAAAGATGCGGTACAGCTTGTAGGTGACGCCGGCCACGGCGTTGGTGATCTTCACCGAGCCCTTGTCGCTCATGGCGGTGGCGGCCATGGCGGTGGTCACGGTGCCCAGCAGCATGACGGCGGCCAGCAGCATGACCAGAGTTTGCTTGATTTTTCTCATGTTTTTTTTGTCCTTTCTCTTTTTATATAGATACCATCAGTTGACAGGGGCAAACACGCCTGACAGCGTGTCTTTCCGGCGCTTTTTGCTCTTTTCGCCTTGACTTGCGCCAGCAAGCCTGCGCCTCAAAAACCAAAAATCACTCGAAAATACATCGCTGGCAGGTGCAAACAGTTTTGTCGGAGCAGAAATGTGTCCAGACAAGAAAAGGCCCGCAGAGAATACTTGACGTATTGTCAAGGGACTTGACGCAGTATGGGCGCATTTCTGCCCGTCAAAACCGTGTCTGCCCTTGCCAACTGATGGTACCTTTGCGAAACATGTTTGGCGGGAGCGCGGCGGCTACCCGTTTGCCCCCTCCCCTCGTCTCCGGCGGGAGAGTATGGCAGCGCAGAGGGCGGACAGCGCGAGCGCCGCACCTGCTGCGTAATACCCGTTGAGACCGCTGCCGCCAGTGTCCGGCAGACTGTCGGCCGAGCGGTTCACGACGCTGATATGGAAGGCTGTGGCGGCGGCGGACACGTAGCCGTGGGCCTCCACGGTGACGCGGCCATCCTCGCCCAGCGTCAGGTAGGCCGGGGTATCGTAGGGGATGTAGCCCTCCGGGGCTTGCAGCTCCGTCAGGCGGTAGCGGGTGTTGTGGCGGAGGTTATCAAAGCGCAGCGAGCCGTCTGTGCCGGTGACGGCGGTCTTGGACACCGCACCGGAGAGGGGCACACCGTCATCGTCCACCGGGATCAGGGAGAAGATGGCTCCGGCCAGCCGCTGGCGGCCGGTCATGTCCCATTTGTCCAGATACAGCATGGGGCGCTTGGGGGTGTTCTCCGCCGTCAGCACCAGACCGTCGGCGGTGGTCTGGCTGCGGTAGGTGACGATCCAGTTGGGGAAGCTGTAGTCGGACTTGCAGTTCTCGCTGCCCACCCGCAGCTCACGGATCGTCCATGTGACGGGTGCACCGTTGGCGTAGACCGGCAGGTCGTACCAGGTGTACACCCAGCCGTCTACAGCGGTCAGGGTGACGGTGGCGCTCTGGCCGCTGCTTTGCAGAATGGCGGCGGCGGTGTTGGCGCTGCCGTTGGCCAGCAGCTGCATGACCACGTCCTCCCGCTCGCTGTCGGCGCAGTTCCAGCGCTTTACCGCCGTGACGCGAGTGGGCGCGGAGCTGTTGCGGATCACCAGCAGGCCGCTGTCATAGCGGGCGTAAGCGCCGCTGTCGGCGCTGTTGGTAATGCCGATGGCGCTGTCGGGCACGCCGTCGCCGTCGGTGTCCTGAGTATAGCCGATGGTCACGTCGCCCACCGCGCCGTAGCCCTCCGGCGCGGTGACCTCCCGCACGGTGATGTCGCCCATGTCATAGGCGAAGCCGCTGGTGGACAGGTTGGTGTAGCCATCGCAGGCCAGCGTGTCGATGGAACCGTTGCCGTGACTGTCAAAGACGTAAAGGCCGGTGTCCGCGTCGTAATCGAAGGTCATGAGGGTGTCGCCCTGATACAGCTGGAAGCGTGCGCCGGACAGCGCCTGTCCGGTGGCGGCGTCCTCCTTTTTCAGCATCAGGGAGTTGCCCCGGAAGTAGATGTTGTTGAATTCCGCCCGCAGCCACTCGGGGTCCTCCAGATCAGTGGCGTGGGTAACGCCTCTGACCTCCACGGTGCCGCCGATGCCGGAAGCGGACTGGTTGGAGGCGGAGGAGTCCACCACCACCCACTCGGCGTAATCCGCCGATTCCGCCACCTGCGGGGGATACTCGGTGATGACCCACGCCTCATCATACTCCACATCCCGGAATTCCCACAGGAGGGTGTTGTCGTTTCCGTCGCCGTCGTCAATGGGGGTGAGCCAGCCGGTGATCTGCGAAGCGGACAGGCCCAGCCGGGCGAGAATGGCGGCGCGCTCGTCGTCGGTGGGGTCGGTGATGGTCATGATGTAGCGCGTGTCCTGGGCTTCGTTGACGGCGTGAATGAAGAAGCCGTCCCGCGCCTGATGGATCAGCGTTTCGTTGCCGGAGAAGGTTTTGGTGGTGTGGACGCGGCCCTCCTTGCGCACCAGCACGCCGTCCACGTGCCAGTCGTAGACGTTGCCGCCGTCGCTGCAAGCCTTGAAGGCGTACCAGCGGATGGCGTAGCCGTATTCGTTCAGGTCGTTGACATCGACAGTGACGAACTCACCCGCCTCGTTGGGGACGCTCAGCTGGCCGCCGTCCTGTACGTAGGCCTTCAGCTGCTGGAAAATGTCGTTGTCGTGGGGCAGCTCCGCCAGCCACGGGGCGGTATCGCTGCCAAACATGGCGCGGATAAGGCGGTCGTTGGCCAGATAGGTGGTGTCGGACGTCATCTCGACGGCGTATTTTTCGTTCAGCGCGTCCACATAGCCGGAGGACGCGCCGCTGCCGATCTCGCTGTCGATACCGCCCACATAGGTGGTGAAGATCACCGGCGTGTAGTACTCCGATCCGGTCTCGCCGCTGCTGTGGGCGGAGTTCAGCTTCACGAAGAAGTTGACGCTTTGCAGCATGTGGTACTTCCACAGACCCGTCAGGGAGGTCACGCCGTCGTTGTCGGCGTCGTAGAGCTTCAGCTCGTCCCATGTCAGCTGGGCGTCGGGCAGGATGATCTCGCCGGTCTCCGTCTGCCACCCGGCGAAGTAGACGCTGCCGTAGCGGTTGGTGACGTTGGTAAAGGCGCAGGTGACGGTGCGGCCGGACACCCGGCTGACCATATGAGAGCCGTCAGCGGCCACCGTGTAGCTGCTTGCGCCCACGATGTTGGGAATGGTGGCGGGCGCGTTCAGCCCGGAGGGTGTGGCCCAGTTGACGGTGTAGGTCACGGTCAGGGGAGGGCCGGAGGTCTGGATAAAGGTAGCGTCGCCGTTGATGGTGACGGCGCTGCCGCCGGTGTAGGCGGTGCCCGCCTCGTCGCTCCAGTAGCCGCCGGGCAGGGTCAGCTGGTCGCCCTGCAGCACCTGCTGTGTGGAGGTGCTGCCGTCCAGATGGCGGAAGGTGACGGTGACGTATTTCACCGCGTGGAAGGTCATGGAGCCGGTCAGGGTCATCTGCGTGCCGGTTTTCCGCACCGTGCCGTCATCGCCCCGCCAGCCCTCCCAGCCGTCGGGAACGTCCCGCAGGGTGTAGGCTGTGTTAGGGCGCAGGTTCTCGTCGCGGGCGTATTCCATGCCGTCCACGTAGTAGATCACGGTGCAGGCGTCGGGTCTTGCGTATACCGTGGTGGGACGCGTGATGGTGACTGTGGTGACGGTATTGCCGTCGCCGTCCTCCCAGTGATAGCCGTTCAGAGTGGGCAGCGTATAGCCAAGGCCGGATTCCACGTAGTAGAAACTGCTGCCGCCGACGGCGGCGGAGTAGTCCAGCGTCAGGGTATAGAAGTCGATGGGGGTGTAGGTATTGCCGGAACGGGAGGTGAGCAGCGCGTAGCGCGCGCTGCTGCCATTGCCGAAGGAGAGATTGCTGCCGGAGGCTCCGGCGGTGCTGGAAAAGTTCGTTGTGCTGCCGGTGGTGTTGTAGCGCAGGTAGTAGCTGCTTTGCAGATTACCGGTGGTCAGTGACGCCTCCACCACAGCGGTATAGGCGCTGACCGCGTTGGTTTTTGAGAGCTGGCGGATATTTCGGCTGGTGGTCAGGGTCTTGCTGCCGATGCAGGTGATATTCCCGTCCAGACGGATGTAGAAGTTGATGGCGTTGGAGGCGGTGCTGGGCGTGTCGTTGACGGCCAGCAGTCCCACGCCGCCGATCCACGGGTAATCCGCTTCGGCGTTGTCCTCCTGCGTGGTCTGCACCCGGAGATCCTTGTTCAGCACCAGAATGCCGCGCACGTTGCCGGAGCGCAGCAGGCTTTCCAGGCTTCTGTCGCGGGTGGAGGCGATCTGCGTCAGCAGTTGATTGATGTCGTTGTCCGCCAGCAGCAGGGGATAGCAGCTGTCGGAGTGGGTGTGGGCCTTCTGGCGGCAGACCAGCACATCGTTGATGTAGCAGGACTCCGTGTGAAGATGCTCGGTCATGCCGCAGCGGGGCTGCTGCTCCAGCGCCAGCGCCTCGGTCACAAAGCCGAGGGCCCGAAAAACGGACAGCAACAGCAGCACGCCCAGCGCGACAAAAAGCCATATTCTCTTGTTTCCTGTCTTGTCGGTTTTGTGCATGTGTGACTGCTCCATTTCTTCTGCGGTGGTTGGCTGTGGGTCAGTTGACAAAGAGGACTTTGCCCAGGATCCGGTCTGTGGGGATAACGCCGATCTCTGTCAGGCGGCTGTCCATAGAGACGGCCCGTGCGTCGCCCATGACAAAGACATTGCCGGGCTGCACGTAGTAGGGGAACTCCAGATCGCACTGGCCGATGGACTTCTCCGTGAGATAGGGCTCGTCCAGCGGCTGCTCGTCAATGAGGACGCTGCCGTCCTTTTCCACTGTGATCTGGCTGCCGCCGGTGCAGATCACCCGCCGCACTAGAAGCTTATTATTATAGTAGAAGGCGATCACATCTCCGGCGGAGACCTTGCCGGTGCGGCGGATCACCAGCGTCTGCCCGTTGTGCAGGGACGGCTCCATGCTGTCGCCGTAGTAGCGGGCAATGTGGAGCACATAGGTGAACACATTCAGCAGCAGAATGGCGACGCCCAGCAAAATAGCGATGACCAATCCGATGGTCGCGCCGCGGCTGCGTTTCGGGCTCTGGACTCGATGGGGCATGGAGACTCCTTTCTGGTTAGCAGGATACAACTTCTTTTATCCGGATAAAAGCCAGCCTGTCAAAAAACTATGCAAACGCCCCTGTTTCTGCTATAATAGAAGAAACGGGGG
>ERZ836877.1191-NODE-1191-length-40594-cov-10.281729_pt1 | contig 40594 bp, 35 predicted proteins | sample MGYA00519469_ERZ836877 | MGnify/ENA primary metagenome ERZ836877 (study PRJEB31850, sample SAMEA3708809) | human gut metagenome | biome: human gut; feature: human-associated habitat; material: faeces | place: China | collected 2014 ...
GAGCGCCACCTTGCCAAGGTGGAGGTAGCGAGTTCGAGCCTCGTCGGCCGCTCCAGACAAACAAGCCACTGCAAAACATGATTCGTCGTGTGATGCAGCGGCTTTTTTGTACGTTGAAAGCTTTTTTGGAATTGGAAAAGGAGGGAAAAACGCAGTGATATTCGGCAAGTACATCAACCGGTATTACCTCAAGCATGCTCCCGTACTGCTGCTGGGCCTTGCCGCCCTGCTGACGGTGGATTACATCCAGCTTTTGATCCCGCAGCTCTACCGGCTGGTCATCAACGGGGTGAACCTTGGCCAGGTGGTGGTGAACGGTGAGACGCTGCTCTTTACCAAAGAGGTGCTGCTGCAGCACATCTGCCTGCCCATGATCTGGATCGTGGTGCTGATGGTCATCGGGCGCTTTTTGTGGCGCATCTGTTTCTTCGGCTCGGCGGTGCGGGTCGCGGCAGACCTGCGGGAGCGGATGTTCGACCACAGCCGCAGGCTGTCCCAGCAGTACTATCAGGTGAACAAGGTCGGCAACCTGATGAGCCTGTACACCAACGATCTGGACACCATTCAGGAGTGCTTTGGTGACGGCGTGCTGATGTTCTTCGACGCGCTGACCCTGGGTCTGCTGGCCCTTTATAAGATGTGGACCATGGACGTGCGGCTGACCCTGCTGGCCCTGATCCCGGCCCTGATCATGTTTGCCATCGGCACCCAGATGAGCAAGGTGATGACCCGGCGCTGGGAGGAGCGGCAGGAGGCCTTCTCCGGCCTTTCCGATTTCGCGCAGGAGAACTTTTCCGGCATTGCGGTCATCAAGGCCTTTGTCAAGGAGTACAAGGAACTGCAGGCCTTCCGGAAGCTGAACAAGGAAAACGAGGAGATCAACGTGACCTACACGAAGATCGCCACCCTGCTGGAGGTGCTGGTGACCCTGTTCGTGGAGTCCGTGGTCTGCATCATTCTGGGTTACGGCGGTTATCTGGTCTATCAGGGCCGGTTCAACGCCGGCCAGCTGGTGGAGTACATCGGCTACTTTGAGGCCATCGTCTGGCCCATCATGGCCGTGTCCATGCTGATCGAAAAGACCAGCCGCGGCAGGGCCTCCCTGAACCGCATCACTGAGCTGCTGGATGCCCCCATCGATGTGGCCGACCGCCCCGGCGTGGCCGACCTGACCGACCCCAAAGGCGGCATCGAGTTCCGCCACCTGAACTTCCGCTACCCGGACGGCGAGTACGATGTGCTGCGGGATATCTCCTTTACCATTGCGCCCGGCGAGAGCGTGGGCATCGTGGGCAAGACCGGTGCGGGCAAGACCGCCCTGGTGGACCTGCTGCTGCGCACCTATAATGTGCCGGACGGAACCCTGTTCGTGGACGGCAGGGATGTGAACAGCCTTTCCATCCACTCGGTGCGCAATGCCTGTGCCTACGTTCCGCAGGATAATTTCCTGTTCTCGGACACCATCGCCCACAACATTGCCTTTGGTGTGGACGATGCCACCCACGAGGACATCGAGCGAGCGGCAAGCATGGCCGATGTGCGGGATAATATCGTGGATTTCAAGGACGGCTACGAGACCGTTCTGGGCGAACGCGGCGTGACGGTGTCCGGCGGCCAGAAGCAGCGCATCTCCATCGCCCGCGCCCTGCTCAAGGACGCACCCATCCTGATCCTGGACGACTCCGTCTCGGCGGTGGATACCAGCACCGAGAAGATCATCCTCGATAACCTCAAGAACAGCCGGGCAGGCAAGACCACCCTGCTCATTGCCCACCGCATTTCCACGGTGGAGCGGCTGGATAAGATCGTATTCCTCAACGAGGGCCGGGTGGAAGCCGTCGGCCCCCACGACCAGCTGTATGCTTCCTGCCCGGAGTACCGCCGGATGGTCGATCTGCAACGGCTGGAGGATGAGACGAAGGGAGGCGAAAACGCATGATGCATCTGAATCCGTTGGTTCTGGTGGGCGCTGTCATCGGCGTGATCACCGCCCTGCTGGTGGCAGCCTATGCCGCCGTCAAGGACAAAAAGACCGCCATGGGCTTTGAGCGCAACATGGAGGACGGCGAGATCATGCGCCGCCTTGCCCGCTATGCCCGGCCCTACCTGAGCAAATTCCTCATTGTGGGCCTGCTGATGCTCTTCTCCATTGCCTACGATATCATTTCACCCCTCATCGTGGGCCGCATCGAGGAGCTGGTGGCCGGGGAGTTTGAACTCCGCGCCCTCTTCCTGGGCGTGTCAGTGTATGCAGGCGTGCTGGTGTTCTCTATGGGCAGCACTTACCTGCAGGCCGTGATCCTGCAGCGGGTGGGCCAGCGCATCATCTCCGATCTGCGCGAGGATCTGTTCAGCCACATTGAATCTTTGGCACACGAGCAGCTCAACGAGATCCCGGTGGGCAAGCTGGTCACCCGAGTGACCAACGATACCAACGCCATCTCCATGATGTTCACCAACCTCTTGGTCCAGCTGACCAAGAACAGCTTTGTCATTCTGGGCATTCTGGTGGCCATGCTCTGCCTGAACTACGAGCTGACGTTGATGGTGCTCTGCTTTGTGCCCTTCATCGTGATCTTCACGGTCATCTTCCGCAAGTTCTCCCGCCGCGCCAACCGCAAGCTCAAGAACGCGACCACCGATATCAATACCTATCTGTCCGAAAACCTGTCCGGCATCAAGGTCACCCAGATCTTTGGCCGGGAGGACGAGAAGATGGAGGACTTCCGCCAAAAGAGCCAGAAGCTGGCCCGGGCCAATCAGGAGCAGATATTCGTGTTCAGCGTGTTCCGTCCGCTGGTGTATATGCTCTATGTCAGCTCGATCCTGTGCCTGTTCTATCTGGGCGGCATGGGTCACCTGAACAACGTCAGCTTTCTGGGTCAGACCATTTCCAGCGGCACCATCGTCACCTTTTATATGTACATCTCCAAGTTCTTCACCCCCATCCAGAACCTGGCCGAACAGTTCAACTGGCTGCAGTCGGCGCTGGCATCGGCAGAAAAGGTGTTCTCCATCATGGACATCCAGCCCAGGATGCAGGATGCCCCCGATGCCATTGAGCTGGACGAGGTGAAGGGTGAGATCGAGTTCCGGGACGTGTGGTTCAGCTACGTTCCCGGCGAGTGGGTGCTGCAGGGCGTTTCCTTCCATGTGGATGCCCGCCAGACCGTGGCCTTTGTGGGCTCCACCGGCTCCGGCAAGAGCACCATCCTCTCCCTGATCTGCCGGAACTACGAGTTCCAGAAGGGCCAGATCCTGATCGACGGTATCGACATCCGCAAGATCAGGATCTCCTCCCTGCGCAGGCACTTCGGCCAGATGCTGCAGGATGTGTTCCTGTTCTCGGGTACCATCCGCTCCAACATCGTTCTGCGGGAAGAGGGCATCCCCGACAGCGAGATCATGGAGGTCTGCCGCTACGTCAACGTCGACAAGTTCATCAACAAGCTGGACCACGGGCTGGACGAAGAGGTGCGTGAGCGCGGCAACAACTTCTCCGCCGGGCAGCGGCAGCTGCTCAGTTTTGCCCGCACCATCATCCATAAGCCCAGCGTGATGATCCTGGACGAAGCTACTGCCAACATCGACACCGAGACCGAGCTGCTCATTCAGGATTCGCTGGAAAAGATGCGCACCGTGGGCACCATGCTCATAGTGGCCCACCGGCTGTCCACCATCCAGCATGCGGACAACATCATCGTGCTGTCCCACGGTAAAATTCTGGAACAGGGCACCCACCAGCAGCTGCTGGCCCAGCATGGCCGCTACTACCAGCTGTACACCCTGCAATACCACAAGGAGCAGCTGAACGCAGCCGAATAAGCACAGACAGAAAGGCCGTTGACCTGAGATGGGTCAGCGGCCTTTCTGTCTGCACCGGGGGTGGAGTCGTCCTCTTCCGGATCGTCGAGGGAACGCAATTAACACTTGCAAAACAGGTGCATCGCTCGTATAATAGAATGTGGTAAAATAATAAAAAAGAGAAATGGAAAGGAGGGGCCACAGGATGCAGGGGATCGATGCGATCGGCTACGAAGAAGTGATGACCTTTCTGCGCAGTACACCGGCGAACCTCTTTTTCAAGGATACGGAATGCCGTTATCTTTTTATTTCGGACGTTAGGACTTTCTTCCCCTACGGAGAAGGGCAGGAAGAGGATGTGCTGGGCAAGACAGATCTGGAGATCTGGAGCAGCGAGGAACAGGCCCGCTTTTATTATGAGCAGGACCAGAAGGTGCTTGCCACCGGCAAGGGAACCGGCTATATCACCGAGGTGCCCCGGAAGGATGGGACGGCATACTATCAGATCAAAAAGAACCCCGTTGTGCTGGAGGGAAAGATCATCGGCATCGTGGGGCTTATTGGTGATATCACCGAACGGGTGCGGCTGGAAAAACAGGCCGAGAACTGGGCCGTCCACGATGAACTGACCGGTCTGTATAACCGCAACTACCTGAAGGTAAAGGGTGCAGAGCAGTTGAAGAAAACCACCATGCCCATCACGATCATTATGGGCGATTGTAACTACCTGAAGCGTGTGAATGATGCCTACGGCCACGAGTACGGCGACCTGCTGCTCAAGCGGGTGGGCCGGGTGATCCGGGAAAACCTGCCGCCCGAGAGCGTGGCCCTGCGGATGGGCGGCGATGAATTCCTCATTGCCTGCAACCACTTCTCTGCAGAAGAGGCCGAACAGCTGATCGAGAGGCTGCACGGGGAGCTGGCCCGCCAGAGCGACGACCGCCTCAAGCTGGATGTTGCCTTTGGATACCACACCGTGACAGAAGGCCCCTTTGATTATATCGCAGTCTACCATGCTGCCGACCGGGATATGTACCGGAACAAGCGCAAAAACCGCTGAAAATCCGGATGAAAAAAGCCTCAGCCCGATCTCCAAGGGCTGAGGCTTTTTTGGTGATCTGTTACATCAGGGCGGTGAGCACCAGCGCGCAGAGAGGGAAAACGCCATCTGCGGCGGCTTACAGGATCACATTTTTGATGAGCAGGGAAACGCTGCCGTCCGGATCGTGGAGGAACTCCAGCTCGGAATCGGAGTTCAGCAGCTCGGTGGGGATCTTGACCTCGATGCCGTTGGCGGTGCGGATGCTCCGGCTCTCCATCCGGCGGATGCGGGCAGGGGTCACGGTGACAGGGGCAGCGGCCTCTTCCAGCACCTCGCTCTTCTCCACATAGTCATCAAAGGGCACAGCGGCCAGCGGGTATTCCTCGGCCAGCTGCTGGCGCACCTGCTCCACCGATACCTGATTGTCGTTGTCGGCAGCCTGGTTGGCAATGAGCATGGCCACCTGCGCGTCGGCATGGGGCTCATCCTCATAGGCATCCTTCACAGCCTGTGCGGCGGCTTCCTGAATGGCCTGCAGCTTCTTTTTCTCGGGCTCGGCCTGGGTATACTGGAACACAACAGAGGAGAGGTAGAACTCCTTGTGGCCGTCGATGTCGTATTTCTTTTCCAGCAGGCGCATGGAGTAGTCTGTCAGGTTGACGAGCGCACCCTCCTCCACCTTGCCGCTCTGGGTGGGCAGGCAGGCCCGCTGCTGGATGATGGAGTTGACCGGGGCACCCTCCACGGTCTCGGTGTAGTGGGTGTAGCCGTTTTTATAGTTCAGCTTGAGGATGCCCAGCCAGGGCGCGCCGTCCCGGGTGAAATCCACCACGGCCAGGTCCGCCCCGGGGATGGTGGTGTGGGCGTGCATGTAATCGAACAGCACCCCCGCAATGCGGCAGGACAGATCAATGAAATCCTGATTGTGCTCCAGCTCGTTCCGGAAAGCCGAATCCGGCAGGGGGCGGCACTGGCGGATCTCATCGCTGGCCAGCAGCTTTTCGATATGATTCTGTAAGTAGGCGGTCTTTTCGGCAGTCAGCTCCATGCCGCCGCCGCTGAGCACCGGCGCGTCCAGCGTGGTGTCCAGCACATGCAAAATTGCCTGATGGATGATGATCTCCATGGGTCAAAACCTCATTTCCCGGGTGATTGTGATGTTCCTGCCCAGTATAGCACATCCGGAACAAAAAGGCGAGAGGGAGCGCAAAGGCTTGTCAACCGCCGCCTGAGATGCTACAATGGGGCTGACCAAACATCCGGACAAGCCGAAAGGGGAGTGTGTTATGGAATTTCGGGACAAGCCGATGCAGAACCTCATCCGTATCAAGGAAAAGGAGATCTGCAAAAATGTGCAGGAGCTGCTGCTGGACGGTGAGCAGATCGTGGGGGCTTACAAGACCGTGCGCGATCAGGCTGTGTTCACCACCCACCGCATTTTTATGGTGGATATGCAGGGGATGACCGGTACCCGGCAGGAGATCTTTGTGCTGCCCTACCGCAAGATCCTGCATTACGGCATCAAGACGGCAGGCTTCGGTGACCCGCTGCAGACCTCAGAGCTGACGGTCTGCTTTGCGGATGAGCACGAGGCGAAGTTCGGCTTCATCGGGCAGGATGAACTGCTGGCGGTGGCACGGGCCATCAGCCGGTGCATCCTGTAACAGAACAAACGTAAAACGCCCGTTCCGGCTTCTGACCCCGGAGCGGGCGTTTTACATTGCTGTAATATGCGAAAAAAGGAGAATGTCGAAGGGTCAGCAGGCGACGCGATCTCTGCGGCCGGCCTCGAGCATGTAGTGCAGGAAGCCGGTGACATCAGCAGGGTCGGTGACAGAGATGTCAAAGCCCTTGGAGGGAGCGTCCATCATCTGGAACAGCTCGGTGGCGGCGTTGTCCTTTTTCAGGTCGCAGGTCTCGCCATTGTCCAGGTGCAGGAGCACACTGCCGCGGCTGGCGGCTACCTGCTGCATGAAACGGTCTTTATCAAGATACTGGATGCGAAGCATAAAAATACCTCCCACAAAGAAATGTTTTATTCTGGAAGAGTCCCCCAGGCCAGGCTGCCCGTGGGGAACGCTTCTCGGGAACCGGATCAAGCCGTGCCGGGGGTTGTTTTCCGCCCCCTGCGGTGTTATACTGTGCTTGCTGGTTCTGATGAAATAATACCACGAAACTGGCACGATAGATAGAATAAAAACACCCGATTTGTACAACAAAATCGGCTTTGACAAAAAATATTCAAAGTATTGCGGAAAGGAATTGTTCAATATGGCGTTTCAGACAAGCTGTGTCTCTGCTGCCAATATCGTTACCGGGCTGACCTTCCAGCAGGATGTTATGGCCGATGCCGAGGGGCGGGAACTGGTCCAGCATGGCAGCGCCCTGTTTCCCATTGCCTGCTACGCGGAGAACCTGAAAAGCTATTCGGTGGCCTGGCACTGGCACGAGGAGTTTGAGTACATACTGGCTATGAAGGGCCCCCTGACGGTGGACGTGAACAAGACCCGGGTGACCCTGCAGACGAATCAGGGCGTGTTCCTGAACTCCGGCATCCTCCACGCGGTGGAGCAGGCGGAAAAAGGGGAGGCTCTGCTCCACTCGGGCGTGTTCCACCCCCGGCTGGTGGGCGGAATGGACACCATCTTCTGGCAGAAGCTCATCCGACCCATGCTCCAGCCGGATGCTCCCGCTTTTTTTCTGCTGGATGGGGCTGTGCCCTGGCAGGCGCAGGTGTTGACCTGCCTGCGGGAAGCCTGGCAGGCGGTTGCCGTGGAGCCCTTTGATTACGAGAACCGGGTGCGATATTATCTCTCTGCGGCATTGCGGCTGCTGAGCACCCAGTGCGTGGGCGGCAAGACCAAGGTCTCACAGCAGGAGCAGATCGCCGCCGAGCGGATGAAGCAGATGCTCCGCTTTGTGGAGGAGCACTATGCCGAGGAGCTGACCGTGGAACGCATCGCGGCCAGCGTGGCCCTGAGCGAGAGCGCCTGCCTGCGCAGCTTCCGGCAGATGCTGGGCATCACGCCCATTCAGTATGTCAAGCAGTTCCGGGTGGAAAAGGCCGCCGAGCTGCTCCGTTCCACCCGGCTCAAGACGGGCGAGATCGGGATGGAGTGCGGCTTTGCAGATGGCAGCTACTTCATCAAGACCTTCCGGGAGATCAAGCACTGCACACCCAAGGAATACCGCGCAAAATTCTGCTGAAATGTCTGAGATAGAAACAGGAGGAAATGATCCCCATGCAGCACAGTCTGACCCAAGGCCCCATTACAAAGAATATCCTGCTGTTTGCCCTGCCGCTGATGTTCGGCAACCTGCTGCAGCAGATGTACAACATTGCCGACACCTGGGTAGTGGGCCGCTTCCTCGGCGCGGATGCGCTGGCGGCGGTGGGTTCCTCCTACACCCTGATGACCTTTCTCACCTCGATCCTGCTGGGCCTGTGCATGGGCAGCGGCGCGGCTGTGTCCATGCAGTACGGCAGCGGCGAGACCGGGAAGATGCGGCAGAGCGTGTTCCAGTCTTTCCTGCTCATTGCGGGCATCGCCCTGGTGCTCAACCTGCTGGTCTATCTGGGGCTGAACGGCATCCTGTGGCTGCTGCGGGTGCCCGCAGAGCTTTGCTCGCTGATGAAGGACTACCTGCTCATCATCTTTCTGGGCATTGCGGCCACCTTTTTGTATAACTATTTCGCAAACCTCCTGCGGGCCATCGGCAATTCCGTGGTGCCGCTGGCGTTTCTGGCTGTATCAGCCATCCTGAACGTGATCCTGGATCTGGTCTGTGTCCTTGTGCTTGACTGGGGCGTGAAGGGTGCCGCCGTGGCAACTGTCTTTTCCCAGTATGTGGCCGGGGTGGGCATCGGCTTGTACACCCTGAAAAAGTTCCCGCAGCTCTGCCCGAAACGGACAGACTGCAGGTGGGACCGGAAGAACCTTGCCAATATCCTGAATCTTTCGGTGATGACCAGCGTTCAGCAGTCCATTATGAATTTTGGCATCCTGATGGTGCAGGGTCTGGTCAACAGCTTCGGCACGGTCATCATGGCGGCTTTTGCGGCAGCGGTGAAGATCGATTCCTTTGCCTATATGCCGGTGCAGGATTTTGGCAACGCCTTCTCGACCTATGTGGCCCAGAACTATGGAGCCAACCAGCCGGACCGCATCAAAAAGGGAATCCGCAGTGCCGGGCTGACAAGTGCGTTGTTCTGCATCGTCATCAGCGTGCTGGTCTGCGCCTTTGCAGCCCCGCTTATGGGAATTTTCATCGACCCGGCTCAGACCGAGATCATCGCGGCGGGCGTGCAGTACCTCCGCATCGAGGGCGCGTGCTACATCGGCATTGGCGTGCTCTTCCTGCTCTACGGCTATTACCGGGCAATCAACCAGCCGGGGATGTCGGTCATCCTGACCATTGCCTCCCTTGGCACCCGTGTGGCGCTGGCCTACCTGCTTTCTGCCACGTCGCTGGGTGTTACCGGCATCTGGCTCAGTGTGCCCATCGGCTGGGCACTGGCAGATGCCATCGGCATTGGGTATTATTTGAAGAAGAGAACATAAAATATCCCCCGCTGCAAAGCGTGTTTTGGCACGCCTGCAGCGGGGGATCGTGTTTTTTCTGGGGTTCAAAGTGATTGGGGCAGAGGCTTATTCCCCCACGGCGGGGACGTTCTGCATTGTCCAGATGAGCTTCTGGACATCTATGCTGCCCATGTGGGTGGGTTCCTCACCCAGACGGAGGAAATCAGTCTGCTGGGCGGTAACAGTCTGCCACTGGGGCAGGTCTGTTCCGTTGGGGTCGCCGGTCTTGGCAAAGTTGGTCAGGTAATCCACCATCTGAGCGCTGAGGGCAGTGTCCTTTTCGGTGAAGGGCCGCCAGCAGTGAGCCAGCGTGCCGAACCAGTACCACAGGTCGCTGGAATGCCAGGCACCACGGTCATCACCGGGGAGCTGGCGGTCGAAGAACCAGCCGTAGCTGTCGGCGTTCCGGGCGCACCAGTCCTGGGCCATCTGGTAGAGGTAGGGCGGAACGATATCCTCACTGGTGAAGCCAATGAGGTAAGGGATATGGTGCTGTTCGTCGGCAGCCAGCGTCTCGGGGCCGGTCTTGACCTGGAAACGGCCATCCACCACAGGCTCGCAGCCCAGACCCTTGAACTGGGGCTGGGTGCGGACGGCATCCCAGGCTGCAAACAGCTGGGCGGGGGCGAGGGCACGGAACTCGGCCAGCGTGCTGCACCCGGCAGTTTCCATGACCTGCTTCCAGAACGGGTAGTGGGCCGCGGCAGGCTTGGCCGTCAGCATCTGGCTCACGCCGCCGCCGCTGCTCATCACGGCCTTGGAGAACAGCCCCCTGGTGATGGGGGAGAGGACGAGCTGCTGGACGCTCATGGCACCGGCGCTCTGGCCCATGATGGTGATGTTGTTGGGATCGCCGCCAAAGGCAGCGATGTTGGCGCGCACCCACTGCAGGGCCGCCAGCTGATCCAGAAGGGCGTAGTTGCCGGTGGATCCGGCCTCCTCAGCCAGCGCGGGCAGGCAGACAAAGCCCATGGGGCCGAGCCGGTAGTTGATGGTCACAGCCACGCAGCCTTTGGTGGGCCAGACGGGGCCGTCGAAGTGTTTCTCGTGGCCGCAGCCGCCGGTAAAGCCGCCGCCGTGAATGTAGAAGATGACCGGCAGCTTGTCCTCGGGAGCTGCGTCAGCAGGGACCCAGATGTTCAGGAACAGGCAGTCCTCGCTGTAGGTGTATGTTTCGCCCTTACGGAACTCGTTGTAGTAGAAGGCTTTTCCGGGTGCGGCGGCTTCGTCATAGAAGGCGCGGGGCTGGTAGCAGCAGGCACCGTATTGGGTGGCATCATAGACACCGTCCCAGTGGGTGACGGGGACGGGGAACTCCCACCGCCCGGCGGTGGCGTAGCGGATGCCCTTGTAAGCGGCAATGCCCGGCCACTGGCAGGCCGTGCCGGAGATCACGCCGCAGGGCGTAGTGCGCTCAAAGCTCATGGGAAAAACCTCCTTATCTTACTCCGCCGCTTTCAGGCCCCGGATGTCCTCACCCGCAAACAGGCAGGGGACAAAGGAGGAAAGACGGCTGGAGATCTTTTCGGTGTATCGCTTTTCCAGCAGGGAACCATCCGCAATGTTGGTGGTGACGATGGTGGGCAGACCGGCTCCCAGGCGGTTGTTCAGCAGGCTGTAAAAAGTGGTGATGAAGTAGGGGGTGACGAACTCGGTGCCCAGATCGTCCAGGATCAGCAGGTCGGCAGCAGAGGCGGTGCGCAGCAGGGTCTCGGCATCCTCGGAGGAGTCGAAGCGGGCGTTTTCCAGCTTGCCGAAGAAGTCCGGACTGGAAACGTAGATCACGTCAAAATCCTTTTGCAGCACGATGCCCGCAATGGCAAGGGCGGCGTGGGTCTTGCCCAGCCCCGCATTGCCAAAAAGCATCAGGCTCTCGCTGTTGTGGTCGAATTCCTCAGCGTAGCTGCGCAGATCCTCCAGCAGGCCGCCCATGTAGGTGCGGACAGGCTCACCCAGCTTCTCGTCCACGGTGTTGGGGTAGTACCGCAGCTCCATGGTGTCAAAACTGGAAATGGACAGGCTGGACAGCGCCTCGATCTCCTCCCGTCGCAGACCCTGCATCAGCTTGTGAACGCAGGTGCAGGTGCGGCCCTGCACGCTGCCGGTATCCTGGCACAGCTTGCAGGTGAATTTGGGCTCCAGCGCATCCGCAGGGCGGCCGCTGGCGGCCAGCAGGGCGGTGAGCTCCTGCCGGGCTTTGCTCAGTGCGGCGGCGGCTTCGGTGCGGTCTTTTCCGGCAGCGCCTGCCAGCGCGCAGCGGATGCCCCGCATCCGCACCTCGTCCTCAGCGTGGCGCAGGGCCGGGATGGCGGCCTCCGCCTCCAGCCGGGCATCCTCGGCATTGGCGCGGGCGGTCTGCCGCCGCAGAGCCACCGTGCGCAGGGCGGCTTGATAAAGTTCCTGTTTGGTACGCATAAAAGCTCCTTATTCTGCAGGCGTGTCCGTTTTTTTGCGGAGCGGACGGCGGCGGGCAGCGTTCTTGAGAAAATCGTTTCCGCTGGGTTCGGTGCGGTCCACCCGGAGGTTCCGGCTGGCACCCATCCCGGCCACCGGGCCCCGCACATCGTGGACGGTGCGCAGGCCCTTGGCGTTCCAGGTCTTGAGGATGCTGTTCCAGTACCAGAGATCCCGCTTGGGGCCGGCCTGCACGGCGGCCTCCTGCACCATGGCATCATCGTAGCCGTAGACCTCGTACCAGCGGGCAATGGCCTTGCGCCCGCCAAGGGTCAGCTCGGTGTCGGCAATGCCCAGCAGGCCGCTGACGTACTGCTCCCGCTGGGCGCGCAGGGCCAGCAGCTGGAGGTGTGCGTCGGCCTGTTCGCCGGTCTCCACACCCTCGGCCCGCCAGACTTTCAATTCGTGGCTGACGGCACCCATCGTCCGCTTGCCCCGGCTGGCCACATAGGCCACGCAGAGCATGACGGTCTCGGGAGCAAAGGCTTCCTGCACATAGAAATTCACCAGTTTTTCCATTTCGGGGTGGGTCAGCGGACGGGCAAAGCTGGTCTGGGCGCAGTCGATGAGGGAGGAGATCATGGGGTCGGTGCGGCTGGCCGCTGCGATCTCGCTCCAGGTCATGGGGGCAGGGGCTGTGGGCTCCTCGCCCGGGGCGGCGTTCTCCTCGTACCGTTCCAGCAGACCCGCACCGGCCCAGAAGGACAGGGCACTCTCGGCGGTCATCTTGCTGCGGAGCTTTAAGTCGGCGCAGAGCTTCTCCGGGTCAGTGATGCCGGTGGCCAGCACATACAGAGCCACCCGGACGTTATATTCCTCCGCAATGCCCAGCTTGGAAAAGACCAGCTGCGGCACCGGGATGGTGTCACCCTTGAATTCTTTCAGTCGGTAGATCATGGTGCACCTCAGTGTTGTGTTTCGGCATCCGGTTCCGGTGCGGGCGGTGTCCAGGGCTCGCAGTCCAGGATGGACGGGTGGGCACTCCAGCGTTCCGGTTCGGCGTTGTAGGCATCGTTCAGATATTGGGCGACTGCGGTGCGGCCCTCCTCGGTCATCGGGAAGATCTCCCGCCGCCGCAGGGCCGGGTCGGTCTTGTCCAGCGTCCACGGCTCGGGCCAGAGATCCACCGTGAGGATGGCCTCTTCTTTTTTGGCCTCCTCGCCGCCGTCCGGGTCGGGGACGGAGCGCTTGCCCGGGGTGATGAGGTAGCGCATCCCGTCCTCGTTGCCGCTGAATGAGTTTTTGTTCTGCAGATAGTGCAGCATGGGCACAAAGATCATGTAGAATTCCTTCCATTGTGATAATCTATCTTTCATTATAAAGCAACTGGCGCAAAAAGCAAGTTTTTTCCGCCTGCCGCGTTCCGACAGAAAAAACTGTTGACAAAACCGCTGCACTTTGCTACACTAATGGAGCAGTCCTGCAGGGTTAGCTCATCCGGTAGAGCGACTGCTTCCCAAGCAGTAGGCGGCGGGTTCGAGTCCCGTATCCTGCTCCAGAAAATAGCGCTCCAACGTGTAGTAAAGAACATGTTGGGGCGCTTTGCATTTTGATGCACTTTTGGGTGGGCGGCTTGTGCTTTGCCGGAAAATATGGTTCAATAGAGGAAAACAGACGGGAACGCACAGCGACTAAGAAAAAACGAGGTGGATACAATGAATCTGAAAGAAGCATTCCGCTATCAGAACAAGCTGCAGGCCCTTTTGGACGAGGCCCAGGGTATTCTGGACTGCGATTCCAACGTGACCAAGGTGGCCAACACCTATCTGCGCCACAAGGTCATGGCAGAGGCTGAGGACGAGACGATCCTGGACCTGCCCCAGACCGAATATGCCCAGCAGATCACCGACATTGCCCGGTTCATGCTCTATCTGCTGGAGGAGAAGGGCCGCCTGTTCGCTGCCATCCGCAAGGCAAAGGATGCGCTGGACATGGATATGGACAGCGAGGTCAGTTTGAACGCTGCGCGGCAGAGCGTGGCGCGCACCTTCAAGCGAATGAACGACCTGCGCAGCTCCGAGCAGCTGCTTGCCGGCGGCGGCACCGGCTACCGTTTCAATGCGGAGGGCAACCAGATCGCCTACCGCTGTGATGTGAAGCGGGTGACCACCATCAACTATGACCGGAAGGTCATCCATGCTGCTCTGGGTAAGCTGAACCGGCAGGCGGACGAGACCTCCAACCGGCTGGATCTCTGCCTTGTGACCTCCAAGGTGGACTACACTGTTCCCTTTGATGTGAACGCCAGCTTTGCCGAGGCGTTTGAGACCTATCTGGAAAATGCCAAAGGGTGACACGCCGCCAACCGGCCATTTTGGGTGCGGCAAGCGCCGGGGACGCGGCTGCCGGTTCAGGTGCAGATGAACGATAACGCTGCACATTTCCGCAAGGAAGTTTCGGTCCGGCTCACCCTACGAGCCAGCATAATATGAAAAAATCTTGCGTTCGGCTTTTCCGCCACCGCCAGACGCTTTTCCGCCGAAACCGTCCCTTGCCCTTTCCCGCATTCCTGCTACCGTGCTTACGTCTCCATGGGCAGGCAGGCAAGCCACCCTTTCTGAATTTGCCCCGCAGACTGCTGCGGGAGCATTTTTCCGCCTGCGGGGCGGGTGCACTGCATCCCCCATTTTGCAGGCAGAGCAAATGGCAGAAGCTGCCCTGGATGCTTGCCGTATCCAAAATGGCCGGTGCAAAACCGGAGGGATAAGCGATGAAGTGCTGCAGCCCCGGCGGTAAAAAACTGCCGGGGCTGCAATTCTTGGAGGGAGTCGTTCGTATTCCAGACAAAGCAACTGAATTTAGACAAAGACGAGGTATGATCATGTCAACCAAACCGATTCGTCCCGCTGCCGCAAATTGCATTGACCTGAGTGCAGCAGCACTTCATATCATTGCCATGGCGCTGATGCTGATGGATCACCTGTGGGCGACCCTGCTGCCGGCGCAGGAGTGGCTGACTTGTGCCGGGCGGCTGGCGTTCCCTATCTTTGCATTTATGACAGTGGAAGGCTACTTTCATACCCATGACCTGAAAAAATACACCCTGCGGCTGCTTTTGTTTGCCCTGCTTTCGGAAGTGCCCTTTGATTTGATGTATGGCGGGACATGGTTCTACCCGGTGCACCAGAACGTGATCTGGACGCTGCTGCTGGGGCTTCTGGGGGTGCATCTGATGGAAACGGTGCGCAAAAAGCAAAAGCTCTGGGTCTCGCTGCCGGTGTGCGCCGCAGTGGCAGCAGCAGGGGCGCTGCTGGGAACGCTGGGCATGACAGATTACTACGGTGCCGGTGTGCTGACCGTGTTCGCTTTTTACATTTTCCGGGGCCGGAAATGGTGGTGCCTGCTGGGACAGGTGCTGACCCTGTACTGGATCAACGTGGTGCTTCTGGGCGGGCTGATGTACCCCATCCGGCTGTTCGGCATGGAGTTTGAGCTGTGTCAGCAGGGGCTTGCGCTGCTGGCGCTGGTGCCCATCTGGCTGTATCGCGGGCGGCAGGGCTGCCACAGCAAACCGTTCCAGTATGCCTGCTACGCCTTTTACCCGGTACACATGCTGCTGCTTGTGCTGGCGCTGAACTTCGCAAACCGATAAGAGCAGAATGGTATCCCGGATGGAATTTATTCCTCACCTTCCTGAGCCTGCTCTGTGGGCTTGATCGTCTTGACCCGCAAGGTAAAATACAGAAGATGGCAGACCCACACCACGAGAATGCAGATCCTGCCGATGGGAGCATTTTTCATACAAAGAAAACCGATCGCCATGACAGCGGTGACCATTGCAATGATCTTGCATTTTGTCTCTGCTGTCATGGCTTTTTTCTGCACAAAGCTGTCCAGATGCTTTTTGTACCGTGGTATACTGAATGGAACACCCGCAGGAGGTAAAATGCCCCATGAAAAAAGACAAATCGTTCCGCCCGGACCGGGTTCTCTCCTATTTCAGGGTGGAGTGGTTCCCGCTGCTCCTTGTGACCCTTTCGGGCCTTGTCTATAACATCGGTCTGCTGGCCGCGCCGTGGTTCGAGGGCCGGTTGGCCCAGTGCCTGGCGGATATCCTGGGCGGCAGTGAGACTGCTGCCCAAATGGCGTTGCTGGTGCTGGCCTACATTGCAGTCACACTGCTGGTGCAGGCGGCGCGCTTCATCAAACGCTTTTATGTGCGCCGCTTCGCCAACAACATCAACCGCCGGATGAAGGGCATCCTGTACGCCAATCTGGTGCGGCAGAGCCGGGCAGCGCTGGAAAAAGAGGGGGCCGGTGAACTGATGACCAAAGCCATCTCCGATGTGGACGACTGTGTGGAGGGAATGCGCAAGTTCACCACGGAGGTGTTCGACACCGGTGTGGCGCTGGCGGGCTATGTGGTCATGCTGCTGGTGTACGACTGGCGGCTGGCGATCCTGGGCCTGCTTTTTACTCCCGTGTCCTACGTCTGCGCGGCAGGGATGAAAAAGCCGGTGCAGCGTGCCGGTATGGCCTATAAAAAGGCCGCCGGTGCCCTGAGCAGTGCCACGCTGGACCGTGCCCGGAATGCCGTGACCTACCGCATCTACGGCTGCGAGGAGGCCCGGATGGAAAAATACGAGGAGGCCATGAGCCTTTACGAAAAGACTGCCGTGCGGAACAACGTGTGGCAGTCCGCGCTGCCGCCGCTTTATCTGGCGGCATCCGAGGCAGGGACCCTCTTCATCCTGTGGTTTGGCGCAAAGAATGTGCTGGGTACCGGCTGGAGCAGCTGGGATATCGCCGCCTTCACCACCTTCCTCTCCTGTTTCACCAAGCTGGTGGTCAAATCCTCCAAGGTGGCCAAGCTCTTCAACGCGGTGCAAAAGGCAGAGGTCTCCTGGAAGCGCATCAGACCCCTGATGAAAACACCCGAGCAGCTGGATGCCCTGCAGATCCCGGCGGCACAGGAGGTGACGCTGAAAGAACTCGCCTTCTCCTATGGGGAAGAGCCTGTCTTTTCCGGCCTGAGCCTGACGGTCCATCCCGGCGATATCATCGGCATCACCGGCCCGGTCGCCTGTGGAAAATCCACCCTTGGCCGCGTATTTCTGTGTGAAGCACCCTATCAAGGCTCGGTCTGCTTTGGCGGCAGGGAACTTTCCACCCTGACCCCGCGCCAGATCGCCGCCACGGTTGGGTATCTGGGCCATGACCCGGAACTGAGTGCCGACACCGTGCAGAATAATGTCCTCTGCGGCAGCGAACAGGATGCCATGCCGTGGCTTGCAGCCGTTGCCCTGAAGGAGGAAGTGCTGGCCATGGAAAAGGGTACGGAGACGGTCATCGGCAGCGGCGGCACCCGCCTTTCCGGCGGGCAGGCACAGCGTCTGGCATTGGCCCGGACGCTGGCCCATCCCCGCCCGGTGCTGGTGCTGGATGACCCCTTCTCGGCACTGGACCGCAGCACCGAGGATGCGATCTTTGCCGAGCTGCAGGCGTATGCCAGGGATAAGGTGGTGTTCCTGATCTCCCACCGGCTGTACCATTTTCCGCAGATGCAGCAGATCATCTTTATGGAGGGCGGTAGAACCACCGTTGGCACCCACGAGGAGCTGATGGCAGCGGTTCCGGTCTACCGCCAGCTGTATGAAAGCCAGACCGGCCTGAAAGGGGGAGAGGGCGCATGAACATAAAAAAGAAAAATGATCACGGCGTGTTTGCTGCCGTCCGGATGGCAGCGGCTTCGCACCGCCTTCTCACGGTGGGCACGGTGCTGTGCGTGGCGGTTTCGGTGGCGGCATCCCTGCTGCCGCCCCTGCTGCTGGCCCGGGTCATCGACCGTCTGACCGTGGGCCTCCCGCTGTCCTTTCTGGCCGTGCTGCTCTACTTCGGCAGCCTTGCACTGGAAGGTGTGCTCACCTCGGCGCAGGAAAGCCTGCTGGTGCTCTTTGGCCAGAGGATGACCCATGCCCTGCGCTCGGAGATGTCCCGGAAGCTGAGCCGCCTGCCCGCTGGTACACTGGCAGAGCAGAACCCCGGCGAGGTGGCCGCCCGCTTTTCGGGCGATGTGGACACAGTGGAAGCCCTGTTCACTTCCGGCATCATCAGCATGGCGGCAGATGCCTGCCGCATCGTCTCCATCATGGGGGTCATTGCGGTGAAAAACACCGGCCTTGCGCTGATCCTGCTGCTGGTGCTGCCGCTGTTTGCCGTGTTTACCCGTCATGTCCAGAAGCGGATGCTGGCCGCGCAGCTGGACAACCGCCGCGCGGTCGCAGCTGTCTCCGGGCAGGTGCCCGAGACCCTGCACAACATCCGCACCATCCGGGCGCTGGGTCTGGAGGATTACATGGAGCGCCGGTATGACCGGTGCCTCGGTGACAGCTATGCCGCCATGGAGCGCACCAATTTTTATGATGCCGTCTATTCGCCGGTGGTGCTGCTGCTGAATGCCGCTGTGGTCGGCATCGTGATGCTGCTCTCCGCTTCGGGGAACGCACAGCTCCTGACCCTGTTCGGCATGTCGGTGGGCACTTCGGTGGCCGTCATCAACTACATCTCCCGCATCTTCGCCCCCATTGAGAGCCTGGGCATGGAGATCCAGACCATCCAGTCGGCCATGGCAGGTGTCAGGCGCATTGATGCCTTTCTTGACCAGCCGGAGCGCACGATCCCGCCCGCGCGCAGGGAGGCTGCCCGGGGCGATGTGGAATTTGCGCACGTCACCTTCGGCTATGGGGAACGGCACGTTCTGAAGGATTTTTCCATGACCGTGAAACAGGGGGAGCAGGTCACGCTGGTGGGCCGCACCGGTGCGGGCAAGAGCACCGTGTTCAAGCTCCTGCTGGGCCTGTATCAGCCGGAGACCGGTACGGTGACCATCGGCGGCGTGAAGGTGGGGGACATCACCGACCGGGAGCGCCGCACCTGCATCGGCTGTGTGGAACAGCATTTCTCCCGCGTGCCGGGCACCGTGCTGGAACAGATCACGCTGGGAGACCCGCAGATCACCGGGGAAATGGCAAGGGATGCCGCTGCACTGGCCGGGATCGATGCTGCCATCCGGGCTCTGCCGGAGGGCTATGACACCGTCTGTACTGAGGGCATCTTCTCGCAGGGCGAGTGGCAGCTGCTGTCCATTGCCCGTGCCGCCGCCGCAGACCCCGCCGTGCTGCTGCTGGATGAGATCACCGCCAATCTGGATGCCGAAACGGAGGCCCGCGTGCTGGAGGCTCTGCGCCGCGCGTCTGCGGGCCGCACGGTGCTCTCCGTCTCCCACCGCGTCTATGAAAATCTTGGCGGCAGAACGATCGAGATCAGGACCCGGGAATGACGTATGATAAAAACGCCCCCTGTGCGCCGCAGCAGGCACACAGGGGGCGTTGTGGTATGCTCAATTCTTTTCGATGTAGACGCTGGTGGAGGGGAAGGCGAAGTCCACACCGTTTGCCTGCATCACGTCCATGATGTTCAGGTTCAGGTCGTTCTGCTGCTGCAGGAAGGTGGCATAGACGTTGGTGGTCAGGTAGGCCGAGATGAGGATGTTGATGCTGGAATCGCCAAAGCTGGTCAGCCGGACGATGTTGGTGCCCTTGTTGGTGTAAGGGCTGTTGTCCAGCATGGCCTGCAGGTCAGCCATCAGCTTTTCCAGCTGGGCACGGGTGGTGCCGTAGGTGACACCCAGCGTGAACTTATAGGGCCGCATGGTGCGCAGGGCTGTGTTCTGGACAGTGGAGGCGCAGATCTGGCTGTTGGTGATAATGACCACGCTGTGGTCCATGGAGCGGATGCGGGTGGAGCGGAAGTTGATATCGATGACCTCGCCCTCCACATTGCCCACGGTGATCCAGTCGCCGATGGAAAAGGGTTTGTCCAGCAGGATGACGATGCCGCTGAACAGGTTGCTGGCGCTTTCCTGCGCGGCCAGCGAGATGGTCAGGCCCACAAGACCGGCACCGGCTACGATGCTGCCGATGGGGAAGCCGACGATCTGCGCGCAGGTGGCAATGCCCAGAATAATGACCAGCACCTTGTAAGTGGTGTCCAGCAGGGAGCGCAGGGTCTTGTTGCTCCGGATCTCCGGGCTGCAGGAGGCCAGCAGCAGGTCGGCTACCTCAGAAGCATTGTACAGGCCCTGACAGAACAGGAGGGTCGTTGCGATCTTATAGGCCGTGAACAGAAACTTTGTCAGGCCCGGAATAGCCCACGGCAGGCTGGTCAGGGCCAGGTACAGGCCGCTGTAAAAGGCCATCCGCGCCAAAGGGCCCTGTAAGCTGCGCAGGAGGATGGGCGTGGCGGCAAAGTGCCAGCTGCGGGCCAGCAGAGCGGGAAAAATCTTCCGGCGCAGCAGCCAGCCGAGCAGAAGCCCCGCAAAAACGATGACAGCGGCGCAGACAGCCCGGGCAGCCAGCGCCCACCAGCCCTCCAGCAAAAAAGGCCCGATCTCGAACCCGAGGTCACGAACGGTAAAAATCATGGCAAAAAGCTCCTTGTATCAGAAATTGTAACATCCTGTCCCACAGTATACCATATCCGGCCCGTGCAGGGCAAATAAAAAAGGGGTTGACAAGACGGAGCAGCCGCGTTATACTCTTGGCCAGAAAGTTCGTTTCAGGGCGGGGTGAGATTCCCCACTGGCGGTACAGCCCGCGACCACCCGCAAGGGTGCTGACCCGGTGAGACTCCGGGGCCAACGGTATAGTCCGGATGCAAGAAACGGCAGGCAATACGATTTGTCTACGCGCCCTGTTGCAGTGTTTGCTGCGGCAGGGTGTGTTTTTGATTGTCTTCCCGGTTCCGAACCACGCGAAAGGGGCTTTCCAATCTACGATTTGGGGCAAAACGCCCCGGGAGGATATTACCATGAAGAAAAACACGACCCGCAACCTGACCGTTGCCGCCATGCTCAGCGCGGTGGCCTTTATCCTGATGTTCATCGAGTTCCCGCTCCCGATGCTCATCCCGTCCTTCGTCAAGATGGACTTCTCCGACCTGCCCGCTCTGCTGGGTGCCTTTGCCCTTGGCCCGGTGTACGGCGTGATCATCAGCTTTATGAAGAACCTGCTCCATGTGGTCATCAAGGGCACCTCTACCGCGCTGGTGGGTGAGCTGTGCAACTTCATGCTGGGTGCGGTGTTCTCCGCTCTGGCCGGTTACCTCTACAAGCACAACAAGAGCCGCAAGAACGCCATCATCGGTGCCGTGGCCGGTGCCGTGGCCATGGCACTGTTCAGTGTGCCGTCCAACTACTTCATCACCTACCCGGCCTACGTCAAGTTCTACCACATGCCGCTGGAAGCCATCCTGGGCATGTATCAGGCTATCCTGCCCTCTGCCAACAGCCTTATCAAGTGCCTGGTCATCTTCAATATGCCCTTCACTCTGGTCAAGGGCCTGCTGGATGCCCTGATCTGCATGTTGATCTATAAGCCGCTCTCTCCCATCCTGCATGGCCGGAAGTGAGTGACAGAACAAAAAAGAAAGGACGCGAGAGCGTCCTTTCTTTTTTGCTTTTATCGATTCGATTTAAGACAGCGCGCCCTTTTCCAGCCACTTGCCCCGGGCAAGGCGGATGAGGAACAGCAGGCCCCGGATGCTCAGTTCGCAGCACATGGCACCCCAAACGCCCATCAGGCCCAGCCGGGGAGCCAGCAGGAACGCCAGCGTCAGCCGGATGCACCACATGCTGAATATGTTCAACACAAAACAGGAGGTGCTGTCGCCCGCACCCTGCATGGCACCGCTGGCCACGATGGAAGCGCCGAACATGGGTTCGGCCCAGGCTTCGATGCGCAAAACCTGAGCACCCAGAGCGATGACAGCCGCATCGGTGGTGAAAAGGCTCATCAGGGTGGGGGCAAAGATCCACAGGCCAACGCCGGAAAGGGCCATGACCCCCATGCCAAGGCCGGTGCACAGCCAGGCAAACCGCTTGGCCATATCCTTCCGGTTGGCACCCACGGCCTGGCCGATGAGGGTGACAGCTGCGCTCTGGATGCCGTAGCCCGCCATGTAGCACAGGCCCTCGGCGTTAACAGCCAGGCTGTTGGCGGCAATGGCCACGGTACCCAGGCCGGCCACGATGCGCACTAACACCACCTGTGCCAGAGAGATGGCGGCGCGCTCTCCCGCCAGAGGTACGCCCACCCACAGCAGGTTCCGCAGGCAGGAGCGGGTGATCTTCCAGGGAGCGGGCTTCCGGATGCAGAGGGGGCCTGCCCGCAGCAGCAGGATGGCCAAAGCCAGCAGGCCGCCCACCACAGTGGCCAGGGCGGTGCCCAGGGCTGCGCCGGGCACACCCAGCCCGGCACCCCAGACGGTGATGCCCCACAGCGTCCGGGTGGGGTTGATGAGGAAGAAGTTGAAGATGGCATCCAGCACGCAGACCAACACGCTGATGAGGCTGGCGGTCAGGGCGTTGCCTGCCGCCCGGAGGATGGAGAGGTACAAGCCCATGGCCATGGTGAAGGGCAGCGCCGCTGACCAGATGGCAAAGTAGGCTGTGGCGTTTGCCCGCAGGGAGGGATCAGCTCCCAGCCACCCCGGCAGAAAGGGGCTGATGCCCAGGCCGAAGAGAGCGGCTCCCACGCCCAGGATCACATTGAATAGCATGGCCTGCCGCAGTACGCTGCGGGCATCATCCTGCCGGTCGGCCCCCAGATACTGGGCGATCTGGATGGAGAGGGCAGTGTACAGGCCCACCAGAACACCGTGGAGCAGCCAGGTGCTGGAGCTGACGATGCCGATGGAAGCAGTAGCTTCTGCACCGATGTGGCCCACCATGGCAGCGTCGATGTATCCCATGGCAGTGACCACCAGCTGCTCCAGAATGGAGGGGATGCTCAGCGCCAGAGCCACCTGGGCCGTCTGGCGGGAGGGGATGGTCTCACCCTGCCGCATCCGGGCCGAAAGCTGTTCAAGTGAAAGTTTCATGTCTTCTCCTTTTTCTCCGATTTTCCTGTGAGACAAAAAAATACCCTCGAAAGGGCGTTTGTCCTCCCATTATAGACAGGGGGGCGAAAAATGTCAACCCATCAGCCCATGGGGTAGCCATTGCCCCAGAGATTGATTTTTTGGCCCGGGCGTGATACACTTCATTTGTATCCAGCCGTGAAAGAACAGGAACGGCCTCTGCCGCTCCGGGAAAGAGGAAAAAAACTATGCTTCAACTGCTTTCTGGCAACCCGCGCACCGTGGATGCGCTGGGCTTTCTGCTTGCATTTGCGCTGACCGCGCTGATGGACTCGGTGTTCCACGATAAGCTCCCCCACGACCATGGCCGCGCGTTTGCCGTGAATGGCGAACTCTCCAAGGGCAAGGCTCGGGGTTCCGGCCTTATCTTCGTGCTCTGCATCGCACTGGTCACGCTGGCCGTGGTGCCCTTTAAAGCAGAGTATGTCATCTACACCGTCCTGCTCATTGCGTCCATGCTCTCCGGCTATTTTGACGATGCCGCCGAGACTGCCTGGAACGAGTACAAAAAGGGTCTGATCGATCTGGTCATCGCCGTTGTGGCGGGCGTGACCTACCTGAACTTCAACGGCACGGAGGTCAACTTCCTGAGCTGGAGCTTCAGCCTGCCCTATGCCGTCTACCTCATCCTCATCATCGTCCTGATCTGGGCCAGCATCAACGTGGTCAACTGCACCGATGGCGTGGACGGCCTTTCCGCCAGCCTTGCCGTGGTCAGCATCGGAACCTTCCTGCTGGCCTACTGGGAGGAGCTGGGGGATTACGCCACCGCAGGCATCGTGTTCATTGGTGCCTTGCTGGCCTACCTGTGGCAGAACGCCAAGCCTTCCACCCTGCTGATGGGTGACGCGGGCAGCCGCGCCATGGGCTTCTTCCTGGCCGTTCTGGCCCTCAAGAGCAGCCATCCCTTCGCCTTTCTGCTGGCCGCGCTGGTGTTCATTGTGGACGGCAGCCTGGGCATCCTGAAGATCAGCTTCAAGCGGTTTTTGCACATCTCCATCCTCAAGAACACCCTGACCCCGCTGCACGACCATGTGCGCAAGCGTCTGGGCTGGAGCGATGAGCAGGTCGTGGCCCGCTGGCTCATCCTGCAGGCTGTGGCATCCGCCTGGCTGCTGCTGTTGGTGCGGTAAAACAAAAATAGACACAAAAACGCCCGGAGGGCCGCTGAAAGCTGCGGCTCTCCGGGCATTTTTAGTATTCGATGCCTTTGCGCGCCTTGATGCCCTTCTGGTAGGGGTGGCGGCAGCATTTCATCTCGGTGGAGTAGTCGGCGGCATCCAGCATCCACTGCGGGGCCTTGTGGGCGGTCAGCACGCATTCCTGCGCGGCGGAGCGCTCCAGCACGGCCCGCCGGAGCAGGTCTTTGTCCACCATGTCCAGCTCCCAGGCCGAACCGGCCTCATCTAAAATGAGCAGGTCGGCAGGCTCGGCCAGTGCGGCGGTCAGGTTTTCGTTCTGCACGGCCCGGGCAGCGGCCTTTTCCGCTTCGTTCATCTGGAACACGAACTTCTGCCCGCCCTTGCCCCGGAAAATTTTTGCCCCCAGCTGGGCCAGCAGAGGGATCTCGCCGCTCTGCCCGCCCTTGAGGAACTGCACGATGACAACCCGTTTGCCGCTGCCCAGTGCGCGGAGGGCAAGGCCCATGGCGGCGGTGGTCTTCCCCTTGCCGTCGCCCCAGTAAAGATGCAGCAGGCCCTGTTCCATCATCCGTTCTCCTTGGTGTACTGCACGGTCTCCACCAGGTGCAGGATATGCTGCTCCGGCCAGTCCCGGGCATCCAGCACATAGCCGCCCGCGTTGGGGCCGCACCAGTCGGGAAAGCTGCGGCGGGGCACGCCAAACCGCTCCAGTGCGGCCATCTGGGTGCCGCCATGGGCCACGATGACCAACCGCTCCTGCCCTTCGGCAAGGGTCCTGTCAATGAGGTCGGCCAGCGTTTTGCACACCCTGTTGCAGAAATCGCTCCTGCGCTCCCCATCCGGGTGGGCGGCGTGCTCGTTTTCCTGCACCCATGCCAGATATTCCGGGTCCTGCTCCACCTGTATGAAGGTCTGGCCCTCGAACCGGCCGAAGTTCATCTCCTTCAGCCCGTCCACCGGAATGAGCTTTGCCCCGGGAAAGAACACCCGCGCCGTCTGGGCGGTGCGCTGCAGCGGGGTGACATAGACCACCTCCGGTGCAAAATCTGCCTGCCGCAGCTGGGCGATGCCTGCGGCGGAAAGGGGGATGTCCCGCTGGCCCTGATATCGTTTTTGCGCGTTGTACTCCGTCTGGCCGTGACGCAGCAGATAAATGAGCATAATCGTTCTCCTTTTTGGTTTGTTCTGCACCATTATAGCCTATTTTGCGGTTATTTTCCAGCCATGCTCTTGCAATTCTTCCGCATTTCAGATATATTGAGTGGGTATGAAATTTCAGGGGAGAGAAGTGTCAATGGAGATCCAGGATCGGAAAGCAGCACAGCGCCGGGCGGGCATCATGGCCCGCAGGGGTCTGCCGCAGGCAGAGAGAGCGGCGGCCAATGCAGCCATCTGTGCCCGCATTCTGGCCATGCCCTGCTTCCAAAAAGCAGAGAATCTGCTGCTCTACGCCGCTTTTGGCGGGGAGGTAGATCTTGCTGTGCTGGCAGAGCAGGCGGCCCGGCTGGGCAAAACGGTGGCCTATCCGGTCTGTGGGGAAAACTTTACCCTGACCGCCGCCGTACCGGGGCCGGACGGCTGGGAGATGGGGGCTTACGGCATCCGCACACCGGCTCTGGAACGGGCGGCGCTCATCCGGCCGGAGGCGCTTGATCTGGTGCTGGTGCCCTGCACTGCCTTTGATGCGGCCTGCCGCCGGGTGGGCATGGGCAAGGGCTACTATGACCGCTATCTGCCCAGGTGCCGGAACGCCGTGACGCTGGGCGTGGCCTTTGAGGCCCAGCGGGTGCCGGAAGCGGCTGCAGATGAACAGGACTGGCGGCTGGATGGATTTGTAACAGAGAGGAAAGTATATCGTGGAACTGATGAATTTGAGCTGTGAAGGTTTTCTGGAGGAACTGGCCAGCAAGGCGGCGGCTCCGGGCGGCGGCGGCGCTTCGGCGCTGGTGGGCGCGGCCGGTGTGGCGCTGGGCAGCATGGTGGGCAGCCTGACCGTGGGCAAAAAGAAATATGCTGCCGTGGAAGCGGACATCGCTGCCCTGAATGTCCGGGCCGAGGCCCTGCGCAAGCGGCTGGAAGTGCTGGTACAGGCCGACGCGGAGGCCTTTCTGCCTGTTGCGGCGGCCTACAAGCTGCCGAAAGAGACCCCGGAACAGCAGGCCCACAAGGCCGCGGTGCTGGAAAAGGCACTGGACAGAGCCTGCGCCGTGCCGCTGGAGGTGATGACTGCCTGCGGTGAGGGCATCGCACTGGCCGCAGAGTACGCCGAAAAGGGCAGCGTGCTGGCCCGTTCCGATGCCGGATGCGCGGCGCTGTTCTGCAAGGCGGCCATGCAGGCGGCGGGGCTGAACGTGAAGGTCAACACCCGCCTGATGGCAGACAAAGCCCATGCGGATGCGCTGGAGGCCAGAGCGGAACAGCTGCTGGCCGAGTTTGTGCCGCAGGCTGACAGGGTCTATCAGACTGTATCAAATGAGTGAGGGGAGAAGAAAATGGCTCAGATCTTGAAGGGTGCGCCCGTGGTGGCCGCCATGAACGAAGCAAACGCCGCGCGCTGTGCCGCGCTGAAGGAAAAGGGTATCGTGCCCACACTGGCTGTGGTACGGGTCGGCGCGCGGGAGGATGACATTTCTTATGAAAAAGGGATCGTCACCCGGTGCGGTAAGGTTGGCGTGGAGGTGCGGCAGTTCCATCTGGCGGAAGATGTTACGCAGGAGGAACTGCTGGATGTGATCCGGCAGATCAATGGGGATGCATCGGTTCACGGGTGCCTGATCTTCCGGCCCCTGCCAAAGCGGTTCGATGACCGCAGGGTCCAGAAGGCACTTGCCCCGGAAAAGGATGTGGACGGCATCACGGACGGCTCGATGGCGGGTGTGTTCACCAATATGCCCATCGGCTATCCGCCCTGCACGGCGCAGGCCTGCCTTGAGATCCTGAAATACTACAACGTGCCGCTGTCCGGCAAACGGGCCGTGGTCGTGGGCCGCAGCCTGGTGGTGGGCAAGCCCGCTGCCATGATGCTGGACCGGGAAAACGCCACTGTGACCCTCTGCAATTCCCGCACCCGGGACCTGCCCGCCCTCTGCCGTCAGGCCGATGTGCTGGTGGTCGCCATGGGCAGGCGGGGAGCCATCGGGGCCGATTGCCTGCGGGAAGGTCAGGTCGTGGTGGATGTGGGCATCCACGTCAACGAAGAGGGCAAGCTCTGCGGCGATGTCCGCTTTGATGAGGCAGAACCCATCGTGGAGGCTGTCACCCCGGTGCCCGGCGGTGTGGGCACAGTGACCACCTCTGTGCTGGTGGGCCATGTGGTGGATGCCGCATCCGCACAGTAAAACAGAAAACAACAGGCGGTACCGGAAATTTTCGGCACCGCCTGTTGTTCTTATCATACGGTTGCAAGCACGGCAAGGATGCTCTGCCAGCGGGGGTTCTGCACCTGCTGCGCGGCACGGCGGGGCGCGGAAGGTGAAACCGTGCGGGCAGGACGCTGGACGCAGTCAGCCGGCTGCGCAAAGGGGGAGACGAGTTCGGCCTGCCAGCGGGCGGCCAGTGCCATGGCTTCAGGGCTGGATTGCAGGGTGCGGCGCTCCGTTCCGGCCAGAAAATCGCCCAGCCAGCAGAGGATTGCCGCAATGGGCAGGCAGTCGGCGGCACGGGTGGACCAGTAGTTCCACTCGCCGCCCCGGCCCACAAAGCTCTCCACGGTGATCATGGCACCTTCCCGGGCAGATTGAGGCAGGCAGGAGCGGGAGGTGCCTGCCGCACGGCGCAGCTCCCGCAGAATGATCTCAGTACGGCCCGCGTCCAGGGTGTCATCCCGGACGCAGGCGGAAAAGTCCGCGCTGTCCAGCAGGTTTTCGGCCCGGGTGGGGAATTGCCCTGTCATCTCGCCGGATGCGTTGTGGCAGAGCTGCCAGCCCTTGCGGAACAGCTGGAAGTTCAGGTTGCGGCGGCCCATGGTGGAGTAAAACACCCGGGCGCGGCCATTGGGAGACTGCCGCAGCTCCAGATAGGCATCAGCGCCGCCCAGGTCCTGTACCTTGACGGTCAGGAGCAGGGAAGAATTGTTTTTTTGTGCGGACATGGCACGGTGCATCTCTTCAAAATAGCGGCTGGCATCCATAGCGGGTCTCCTCTCTGGTTTTGGATGATGTGTCGGAAACCATCCATCGGTTGTTCTCTGCCTGCATTATAACATATACGACAACAAAATACAACTATAAGTTTGACAAAAACCAAAATATTTTGGAAATTCGGGGATGCTGACAAACGGATTGGTTGTAAATGAAAAAGGCTTCTCCCGTCGGAGAAGCCTTTTGTGGTGGCAGGATTCAATCGCCCAGCTCCCGGATCTCATTTTGGATGAGCCGCCCAGCGGCGCGTGCCAGCTGATCCATGCCCCGGATGCGGGCGAGATTTTTGCCGTAGATGCGTTCTGCATCGTGGCTGGAGCTGTCCTCGCCCATGAACACGGCAGAGACGCGCAGACCCCTGCGCTGCAGGTCGCGTACCTCAGCGGCGGCATCGTCCACGCCGTAGGAGCCGCCGTAATCACAACCCAGCGGTTGTTCCGGGCTGGGCGGTACGCGGCGGCTGTCGTTGGGGGAAGCATCCGTCAACAGGATGAGCAGATGCCGGGGCGCGGGGCCGGGGTCAAAGCTGACCAGATCGCCTGCCGCCCGCAGGGCAAGGCCGTCGCGGTTCCAGCCCGATGCAAAATACTGGTCGATCCCCTGCAGGCTTTTGTCCGCAAAGCCCTTGAGCACCCGCAGAACCGTATAGCCCCGCAGGCTGCAGAAGCTGCTGACCCGCACCGGGATGCCGCAGGCGGCAAGGCTTTGGGCCAGGATCGTGCCCTGCGCCGCAATGACCTCCTGACAGTGGAGCCGGGAAGCCGAAGCGTCCAGCAGCAGGTCCACGGTGAAGGAGGGCTGATTCTCCTCCTCGGCACAGCGGAACACCCGGCTGTCGTTCAGGAGGGGAGCGCGCCAGACCCGCTCCGGGTCCAGAGCGCCGCTGCGGGCGATCCGGGCATTGGGCTGCTGGTGGACCAGAATGCAGTTGCGGATCTGCTCGGTGAGCCGGAGCACCACACTGCGGTGAAGCGCCCGGTTTTTGGCGTAGTAGGCGCGGTTGCGGTCGGCCTGCAGCTGAGCCTGCTCGGCCAGGTGCTTTGCCTCCGGTGTGGGGGCCTGTTCCGGGCTGGGCACGCCGGAGGCAAACCAGAGGCGGCACCCGAGGTGCGCCCCGGTGCAGAGCGCCTGCTCGGCCTTGCGCAGGCGCTCGGGCGGGTAGAGGGAACGGCCAAAGCAGCTTTCAATGTAGGCGCGGTCCTCGGCGGCATTCTGCCGCAGGGTGATGTGGGCCAGCCGCTTGTCTGCCGTGGGGCCGGAGCCGCCCGCCTCCACGGAACCGGAGTGCTCCACGGTCAGACGGTCGGTCTTGATCATCTGGGTGGGCAGCGTTTTGGTGGCAAGAGAGGCCAGCAGCCCCTCCAGATGCAGATGAAGCCCCACTTTGTGCCGGATCCTGCCGTCAAACAGGGCAAACCTTGCAAACAGGCCCAGCAGCTCACCCTTGAGCTGGCCGGGCTGGGGCGGTTGGGAGGGAGAAAGTGCCTCTGCCAGCCGGCTCTCGTAGGGGGTCATCACAGGGGGATGCCTGCCCTGTACGGTGCGCCAGCGGTCAGCCTGCATGGTGTAGACCAGCTGATTTTTTGCCATCCACTCCTGCCGCGAAAGCTTGTACTGGATGCCGAAGAAATAGTCCGCGTGGGCCCGGCGCAGCTCGGAAAGGACCGGGCGGCGGGGCAGCTCCAGCAGATAGACCGCGCTTTCGAGGTAGAGCCATGTCAGATCGTCCAGCTGGCTCTCCCGGAGATCGCCGTCCCATGTGGCAAAAAGGTCGCGGAGCAGGTCATCGCCATAGTATTTGTGCACCAGCCCCACGACACAGTTCATATAAAAATCGATCGTGCCGTCGGTGTTGCGGGCCAGGAAAAGCGGCTCAAAGCCGTAGGCTCCCGCCGCCGCCCACACCTGATTGGCGGCCCGCCGCTCCTCGGCGGTATAACTCCGGGCATCCATCAGCGGAACAGCTTTTCAGCCGTCAGGCTGGCCGGGATGCGGGCGGCGATCACGTCCCGGATCAGCCCCTGTTCGTAGGAATCAAAGGCCTTGTTGGTGATGCCCATGTCCAGCGCAGGTCCCGCGGCCACGCCCCGGCGCATCAGGCGCAGAGCGTCCAGCATTCCGCGCAGATCCAGCGCTTTGGTGGAAATTTCGGCGCTGTCGCATTTCTTTTGCAGGTCAAGGAAGAGCAGAGCAAACTGGTGCACATATTTGTCCGTCAGGTCGGCAAACTGGGCCCGCAGCAGCTTTTCAAGGTTTTCCTCCGTGATGGTGGGCATCTGGATGACTGCAAAGCGGGAAGTCAGGGCCTCGTTCAGCTCCCGGGTGCCCGCGTAGCCATAGTTCATGGTGGCGATGAAGCGGGTCTCTTCGGCCAGCGGGATGCGTTCGTAGCCGGGCACATCAATGGCGCGGCGGAAGTCCAGCACGGCGTGGAGGACGGCCAGGGCCTCGTTTTTGGCCATGTTGATCTCGTCCAGCACGCCGAAACCGCCGCACTGGGCACAGCGGTAGACCGGCCCGGGCCGGAAGGTGATCGCCCCATCCACAAAGGTGTCCATGCCGATGAGGGAGGCTGCATCCATGTTCACATGGAACGAGATGTCCCATGCGGGGCGGCCAAAAGCGGCGGCCAGATTCTCGGCCAGCACATTTTTGCCGGTGGCCTTGCCGCCGGCCAGCAGCAGGTTTTCGCCGCAGAGCAGGGCCGCCAGTGCCTGCTCCCAGACCTCCCGGCCATAATAGGTAAAGCCGGAAGCCGGGATGCGGGGGCGCAGGGCCTCGGGCAGAGCGTGGGCGGCGCGGTAATCTTCCACAGCGCGCAGCAGGTCGGGGCTGATGCCCTCCTGCCGTAATGTTTCCATCAGATCAGACATCCAAGACATCTCCTTGCGGTTGGCTTTGCCAAACCGATTTTTCAGCCTTATCATAGCACAACCGCTCCGGTTTGTGTAGGGGGCGCGGGGGCATTTTTTGCCGGATTTTTGCCCGGAAAATGCCGCAGGGTGGAACGGATCTGTGCGCTGCCGTGCAGACGAAGGAGCTTTTCGTGCCCGGGGATCGTGCGGCAGCGGATATTTTGTGGAAAGCTGTCGAAATGGCAGGTGTTCCGCGTTGTGGGTATCCACTTTTGGCTCAGAATGGTAAAAATTCCGGAAATTCGATTGACAAATCCGAATATTTATCGTATAACCTATGTATGGGAACAATTCCGGAGGGAATGCGGAACTCGTGCCCCTGCCCGTTCCTGTCGGAGGAACCACAGTCTGGTTCTGGTGCCGGTGCACTTGGTTTGGTGCAGACGGTAAGTATAGATTGATTTGAAAGAGAGGAATCCCCGTTATGATGAACAATGAGATCAAAATGCCCGCTAGCTTTGCTGCGATCGATGAGAACGAAATGGTGTACCTGCAGGGTGGCGCAACCACCGAGGCTACCGCTTGGGACGTGTTCCTGAACGTTGGCAAGCTGTTCAACTACATCGCCCGCGTGTTCTCCGCAGGCAGCTCCATCGTCAACAACATCAATGTTATCGTGACCACCTTCCAGACCCTGAGCACCTTCAGCCTGACCGCTAAGAACTAAGGTTTGGGCCAAAACCGAATCAGCATTCACAGGGCATCCGCTCCGGCAGGCGCGGGTGCTCTTTTTTGCTGCACAGGGCGGGAAGGCATTCGCCCCCAAATGCAGGAAAGCAGCCGTTTTTCTGCAAAGCGGGCGGATTGTCCATTGACAAGGCTCAAGAGGGTGTCGTATACTAACGATGCCTTGCAAGAAACCCCGCATCCGCGGAATAAAAGAGGAGAGAGAATATGAAAAATAACAACAGCAGCATCAAGACCGTTGTCGCTGTCGGTATCGGCGCGGCATTGTTCTTTGTTCTGGGGCGTTTTGTGGCCATTCCCAGCCCGGTGCCCAACACCAACATCAGCCTGCAGTACGCCGTTCTGGCCCTGCTGGCTGCCATGTACGGCCCCGTGGCCGGCGGCCTGATCGGCTTCATCGGCCACACCCTCATCGACCTGTCCTGGGGCGGCAGCCCCTGGTGGAGCTGGGTCATCGCCTCCGCCTTTGTGGGCGTTGTGGTGGGCCTGTTCTCCAAGAAGCTGAACCTGCAGGAAGGCGAGTTCAGCAAGAAGCAGGTGGCTTTGTTTGCGCTGGCCAATATCGTGGCCCATCTGCTGGCCTGGATCCTGGTGGCCCCCGTGCTGGATATTGCCATCTACGCCGAGCCCGTCAAGAAGGTGTTTGCACAGGGTGCATTTGCCTCCGTGTCCAACAGCATCACCGCTGTGGTGGTGGGCGGCCTGCTGGTGCTGGCTTACACCAGAACCATCGCCAAGAAGGGCTCTCTGGATCAGGAGTGATCCCCGCATGAAACCCGGCCTTTCCATCTGCGCCGTCCGGCCCGTTGGAAAGGCTTTTTTGATGAACAGCTGAGGTACCATACCCATGGCAGAACGTAAACCCATCATCTCATTCCGCAACTTTTCCTTCCAGTACCGCGCCCAGAAGCGCCCCACCCTGACCGATATCGATCTGGAGATCTACCCGGGTGAACGGGTGCTCATTGCGGGCCCCTCCGGCAGCGGAAAGAGTACGCTGGCGGGGTGCATCAACGGGCTGAACCCGTTTTCCAACCCCGGCGCGTGCACCGGCACCCTGACCGTAGACGGTGTGGATGCGCCTCACAGCAGCCTCTTTGAGCTTTCGGCCCATGTGGGCACGGTGCTGCAGGACCCGGACGGCCAGTTCATCGGGCTGACCGTGGGCGAGGACATTGCCTTTGCACTGGAAAACAGCTGTACCCCGCAGGATGAGATGCACGCCATCACCCGCCATGCCGCCGAGCTGGTGGGCATCGAGAACCACCTCGGCTATGCGCCGCACGAGCTTTCGGGCGGGCAGAAGCAGCGGGTGAGCCTGGCGGGCGTGATGGTGGATCAGGTCAAGATCCTGCTCTTCGATGAGCCGCTGGCCAACCTCGACCCCGCTACCGGCAAGCAGGCCATTGAATTGATCGACGAGATCCAGAAAAAGACCGATACCACGGTGCTCATCATCGAGCACCGGCTGGAGGATGTACTCTGGCGGAACGTGGACCGCATCGTGCTGGTGAACGGCGGCACCATTCTGGCAGACCTGCGCCCGGACGAGCTGCTCTCGGGCAGCCTGCTGGCGGAAAACGGCATCCGGGAGCCGCTGTATGTCACGGCTCTGCGCTATGCCGGGGTGGATATCACTCCGGACAAGCACCCCGCCCATGTGGACAGTCTTGTGCTGGACGATACCGACACCCAAAAGCTCCGGGACTGGTTCACGGCCCGGCCCCGGCCCGCCGCGCAGCCGGAGCGGGAGCCGCTGCTGGAGGTGAAGGGCCTGTGCTTTGGTTACCAGAAGGGCCAGCAGACCCTGCGGGATGTCAGCTTCTCGATCGGCAAGGGGGAGATGGTGAGCATCGTGGGCCGGAACGGCGCGGGCAAATCCACCCTTTCCAAGCTCATCTGCGGCTTCGAGACCCCGGATGCGGGCGAGATCTTCCTGAACGGCAAGCCGCTGGCTGAGGAGAACATCCGCCGCCGCGCCCGGCACATCGGCTATGTGATGCAGAACCCCAACCAGATGATCTCCAAGACCATGATCTACGAGGAGGTGGCTCTGGGTCTGCAACGCTCCGGCCTGACCGAGGAACAGATCCGGGAAAAGGTGGAGGCGACCCTCAGGGTCTGCGGCCTGCATCCTTTCCGGAACTGGCCCATCTCGGCACTGAGCTTCGGCCAGAAAAAGCGGGTGACCATTGCCAGCGTGCTGGTGCTCGACCCGGAGCTCATCCTTCTGGATGAGCCCACCGCCGGGCAGGATTTCCGGCACTATACCGACATCATGGAGTTCCTGCGGGGCCTGAATGCCCGGGGTGTGACGGTGGTGATGATCACCCATGACATGCACCTGATGCTGGAATACACCCGCCGCGCACTGGTGTTCTGCGACGGACGGCTCATTGCCGACCGCACCGCGGCCGCCGTTCTGTGTGACCCCGCGCTGGTGGAACAGGCGGCCCTGAAGGAGACCAGCCTGTACACGCTGGCCAACCGCTGCGGCATTGCGCCCGCGCAGGAATTTGTAGAGAGATTTATTGAGCAGGACCGGGAGGTGAGAGAGGGTGGCTGCTAAGACCGTTTTGAATTATCTCCCCCGGGAGAGCGTCATCCACAAGATGACCGGCACTACCAAGCTGGCGTTCTTCCTGCTGTTTACCTTTGCCAGCATGATCACCTACAACACCTGGGTGCTGCTGGGCCTGTTGGTGGTCAGCCTGCTGGCCTTCAGGCTGAGCCGGATCAAATTCCGGGAAGTCCGGTTTATGATGACTTTCATGCTGGTGTTCCTGCTGCTGAACAACCTGTTCATCTTCCTGTTCGATCCCAATCAGGGGACCACCCTGTATGGCACCCGCACGGTGCTCTGCCACCTGTTCTGGCGGTATGACCTGACAGCGGAACAGCTGTTCTACATGATCAACATCAGCCTGAAATATTTTGTGGCCCTGCCGGTGGCCATCCTCTTCATCTCTGCCACCGACCCCAGCGAGTTTGCTGCCAGCCTGAACAGCATCGGCATCTCGTATAAGGTCGGATATTCGGTGGCCATTGCCCTGCGCTACATCCCTGATATCCAGCGCGACTACCACAGCATCAGCCAGGCCCAGCAGGCCCGCGGCGTGGAGCTGGGCAAAAAGGAACCTTTCTTCAAGCGGATGAAGAACTCTGTCAACATCCTGCTGCCGCTCATCCTGACCAGCCTGAACCGCATCGACACCATCTCCAACGCGATGGAGCTGCGCGGCTTCGGCAAGAACAGCAAGCGCACCTGGTATACCCGGCGCCCCTTTGCCCGGCGGGACTTCATTGCCCTGGGCGTGGGCGCGGCCCTGCTGCTCATCAGCCTGACCGTGACCATCCGCTTTGGAAGGTTCTATAACCCATTCCTCTGAACAAAAAGGCATCCCCGCACTTCCTGTTTCAGCAGGCCGTGCGGGGATGTTTTACTTTTACAGACCGTTGGTTCAATGATGCCGCAAGAAAGAGGGGGCTGTGTTACGCCGCGTCCACGAACTCCTCCGGATCTTCCACGGCATCGGTGATGGTCTCCTCCGCGTCATCGGAGGAGTCGGCAGGCTGCTCCGGGTGGAGCAGGGCGTTGAGCAGGTCACGGAAGTCGATCAGGCTGTCATCCACCTGCTGGTTCCGGGCCAGCAGATCCTGCACCATGTCGGGCTTGTCGGTGATGAGGTCGTCCACGCCCAGCTCCAGCATGTGGGTGGCGACCTTTTCGCGGTCGATGGTCCAGGCAGACACAGTCTTGCCCCGCAGATGGACGGCGTTGACCATGCCGGAGGTGATAAAGGTGGTCTCTACGCTGAAAAAGTCGGCATCGGGCAGGTCGTAGTAGTTGCCTACGCCCAGAGCCAGAATGTAGCCGGTGGGGTACTCAGGGGCCAGCGCTTTGACCTTGTGCAGGGTCTCGTAGCTCTGGGAGGTGATGACGCAGTTGGAGCTGTCGAAGCCGTATTCCCGCAGCAGGCGTACGGTCTCAGCCTCCAGAGCAGGGGTGGCGGCGCTGGGCTTGATCTCCACGTTCAGGCCGATGCGGCCCCGGCAGAGCTGCAGCACCTGTTCCAGGGTGGGGATCCGGGTGTCGGCAAAGCGGCTGCTGAACCAGCGGCCTGCGTCCAGCTGTGCCACCTCGGCGTAGGTCAGATCATAGACTTTTGCGTTTTTGCCGGTGCAGCGTTTCAGGTTTGAATCGTGGGTCACCACGACCACGCCGTCGCTGGTCATCTGCACATCCAGCTCTATGCGGTCGCCGCCCTTGAGGATGGCTGACCGGAAGGCGGGAAGGGTGTTTTCCGGGGCCACGGTGCAGTCGCCCCGGTGGAAGGTGACCAGTGGGGTCACGCCGCCCACGGCGGTGAGCAGGGCATCGTCCTGGGGCAGGGCATAGAGGTAGACTGCCATCAGCCCGGTGGCCAGCGTGACCCCGGCCACCGCAGCGGTGAGCAGGGGCCAGCCGCCAAAGCGGTGCGGTTTGCCTTCCGGCAGCTTTTCCGGCGGGCAGTCACGGCAGCGATCGTAGAGGAATGCGATGATGGTGCACTGGGCCGTGGTGACCTTGCAATCCAGCAAAAAGCCGAAGAAGGGGATCTCCAACAGATACAGCGCACGGGCGAGCAGCAGCATGGCGCGGGTGCTCCGCAGTCCGATCAGCGCCGCCACACTGTAAACCAGCAGGGAAGCTCCGAAAAAGACCAGAACAGACCGGACCAGCGCACTGATGTTCCACCGCAGCAGCACACCGGCCAGCCGGGGCAGCTGTGTTTTGACATGGGCAGCGCTCTCCTGAACGGCTTCCCACAGGCTTTTGCGTTCCAGCGTAAAGAGGGGGAGCACCAGGACCCAGAACAGGGTAAACAGGAATGCCGCACCCAGAATGAGAAGAAAAAGCACCAGATAGAGCGGCTTTGCCCGGACAAGCCCAAGGATGTACTCCGGCACAGCCAGCTGAGAGATATAGTTGTAGGTCACGAATACATCGGTAAAGGGGATGAGCAGGGCGCAGTAAAGCAGGATGGGCCAGTTCTTGGGGAGCAGGACGTGGCGGATATCCCCCAGCGACCGGACGAACAGGGAAACAGGACGCAGTGTTTCGCCCCGGCGGGCCAGCGCAAACCCATGCAGGAGGATGGAAAAGCCGTACAGGTTCCAGAACGCCGCCAGAAGGACGATGAGCACGATCCCGCCTGAAATGGTCGGTGAAGTAAAGATCTGATGCGCGCTGTTGTTGGTCAGGTAGTTCACCGGCGAACAGCGCAGTGTCAGCGACCAGATGCCATTCATGGCGGGCAGAAACAAAAGATAGGTCAGGGCTTTGTACACCAGTACGGCCGCCAGAACGGCAGCGGAGGCCCGGTGCAGCAGGGTCAGGGCATGGTTCCGGGTGTCCTTGTAGGCCCGGCGTGCCCGCGTGAGGGAGCGGAAGAGATGCTTCAATTTGGATTCCACCTCGGTACTGGGATATGGTTCTGTCAATTTACAGTAGTATACCACAAAGCCGGAAAAAATGGAAACGACACGGATCGACAGTTTGTTCCAGACGACACAGGCGCTTTTCAGCGGAGCAAAAGCGTGTTACAATAGGGGCAGAGTAAAACAGACAGGGGAGGAACACCCAATGCAGATCATGGATCAATTCGGTGCAGCACCGGGGGCAGAGAGCGTCCGGATGCCCGATGGCACCGAGCGGACACTGGCGGCAGAGCACGCCGCAGCCATTCTGGTCAACGAACAGCCAGCCTTCCGGGTGGTCTGCACGCCGGAGCTGCTGCCGCAGCTGGCGCTGGGCCGCCTGCTGACCGAGGGCTGGATCAACTCTGCTGACGAGGTGGAGCGGGTGGCCGTCTGCGCGCAGGGCCTCAAGATAAGTGTTCAGCTGCGCCACCCGCTGGCGGCAGTGGAACAGGCCGGGCAGGAGGTGCCCAGCTGCTGCACCGATAACCTGACGCTGGCCAGCCCGGTGCGGCTGCCGCCGCTGGCCCCGGTGCCCCAGCGGGAGATTCCCGCCGCATGGGTGGATGCGCTGGCCGATGCCATGGGGCAGGGCCTGCCGCTCTACCGTGCCACCCATGCCGTGCACAGCTGCCTGCTGCTGCGTGCGGGCAAAATCTTGTACCGGTGCGAGGATCTGGGCCGCCACAACGCGCTGGACAAGGCCGTGGGCTGCGCCCTGACAGAGGGTGTGCCGCTGGCGGAGTGTGTGCTTTTTACCAGCGGCCGGGTGCCGGTGGATATGGTGCGCAAGGCCATCCGGGCCGGTTTGCCCGCGCTGGTGAGCAAGAGTATGCCCACGGTACAGTCGCTGGAGCTGGCAGAGGAATATGGATTGAAACTGTTCATCCGGCAAAAGAAATGATTTCACCAAGAGGCAAGCGCTCTTGAGAGAAATTGTAGGGCTTTGTTTGTGCGTATACGTTGACTAACCGGTGGAAAAGATGTTATTCTTATAACGAAGAAACCGTTCCGCACTGTTGCAGCAGGTGGAACGGCTGTTTTCGTGCCCGGGAGTTCCGGGCACAGCTGAATCAAACAGGCAGGTGATACAATTGAAGCAGGCAAATCATGCGCCGCAGTCCTTGTGGTGCAGGCGGCTGCCCGGCTATGCGGCCATGGGTGCGGCAACGCTTGCCATGGCGCTTGGCCTTGGCGGGCTGATGCACAGCCGCACCACGGTGGCCGGAACGGCCCTGCCGCTGGCAGATGCCGATGCTGCCACCTATGGTGTGAGCGCGGTGTACCAGCTGGATGACACCACATATTATGTGGTGGGCAGCAAGCAGGGCTTCCAGAGCGAGGTGCAGGCCGGTGTGACGCTGGACCGCGACGGCAATGTGCTGGATGTGAAGATCCTGGCACAGGCCGAGACCGACAGCCTGGGTGCTCAGTGTGAGAACCCGGAGTTCACGGCCCAGTACCAGGGCGCAGCTCCCTTCACGCTGGCAGGCAAGCGCTACACTGTGACCGACCCGGCCACCGGCACGGCTTTTGCTGCCGCAGGCAGCGCCGAGACCGACGCTGCCCCCGCTGAGGCCTTCGACCCCGCCGCATGGCGTGCGGGCGATACCTCCCCGGAGGCCGAGGCTACCCGGAAGATGTATGAAGCCGGGCTGACCCTCTCGGCCCTGAACGGCCAGCCGATGGACGACGCGCTCATCCCCCCGATGGACAACAGTGCCGAGGCCGTGGCACGGCGCAAGCTGTACGCGGCGTGTCTGAGCAAGAGCGCGCAGGACGGCGAGAAACAGGCAGTGCCTTATGCAGACTGGTCCGCTGAAAAGCAGGCCGAGTACAAGCTGCAGGCCGCTGATCTGACCACCCAGGGCAGTGCGGCCGACACGGTCAGCGCTGACATGACCCAGGTGGATGCGCTTTCCGGTGCAACCATTACGTCCACGGCGGTCACGGACATCGTCAACAATTCTTATTTCTATGTAACCGAGGTGCTCTGCGCAGAGTGACCTCACGGAGGAATGGAAACCTATGGCAAAAACTGATTTTCTGACGGCTGACATGACCCGCCGTCAATTTATGAAGATCTCGGGCAAGAGCCTTGCAGGACTCACCCTTTCCGCATCTATGCTGTCCCTCTTCGGCTGCTCTCAGAAGCAGGTGGATGCCGGTGCTGTGGCGACCTGGGCACTGCCCCAGGGTCTGCTGGTGGTCAATGCTGACCTGTGCACCGGCTGCCAGCGGTGCGAGATCAACTGCACCCTGACCAACGACGGTGTGTGCTCTTCCTACATCAGCCGTGTCAAGATCCAGCGCCGCCTGAATCTGGACGGCGACGGCAACGGTCTGCTGTCCGGCACCGACAACTGCTTTGTCTACTTCCCGGATACCTGCCGCCAGTGCGAGGATCCCGCCTGCGGCAACGCATGCCCCCAGAAGGCCATTATCACCAATGAGCAGGGCATCCGCGTGGTCGATACCGACAAGTGCATCGGTTGCGGTGCCTGCGTGGAGGCCTGCCCCTGGCACATGCCCACCGTCAACCCCGAGACCGGCAAGTCCTCCAAGTGCATCGCCTGCGGTGCCTGCGTGGCGGGCTGCCCGTCCGGCGCTCTGTCCATCGTGGACTGGGATGCCGTTACCAGCGCAGCACAGGCTGCTTACATGGACCTGTAAGGAGGAACAACAATGGCTGAAACCTATGGCTGGGCAGGCAAGATCCTGCGCGTCAACCTGACCACCGGTGAGATCACCACCCAGGACGACGCAAAATACCATAAATATATCGGCGGTATGGGCATGGCCTACCGCATTATGTACGAGGAAGCTCCCATGGAGCTGGACCCCTATGACGAGAAGGCTCTGGTTATCTTTGGTGTCGGCCCCCTGACCGGTGCCGGCGTGCCCTGCTCCGGCCGTATGAACGTGACCTTCCGTTCTACCTGGTCCAAGGGCCACTCCATCATTGACGCACACATGGGCGGCCACATCGGCTCCATGCTGAAGTATGCCGGTTACGACGGCATCGTTGTCAGCGGCATCTCCGAAAAGCCCGTCTACCTGCGCATCGAGGACGGCGAAGTCTCTCTGGAGGACGCAAGCGAGATCTGGGGCAAGGGTACCTTTGCTTCCAACAAGTGGATGGTGGAGCAGAACGGCCGTGAGTTCGAGACTGCTTCCATCGGCCCCGCCGGTGAGAACCTGGTGGATTACTCTACCCTGAACACCAGCTTCGGCAACTCCGGCGGTGCCGGTCTGGGCGCTGCCATGGGCAACAAGAAGCTGAAGGGTCTGGCCATCCGCGGCACCGGCAGCGTCAAGGTCGCTGACCCCAAGAAGGTGCTGGAGCTCTCCAACTACATGATGGGCAACCTGATCGGCGGCAACAACAACCACAATGTGCCCGCACAGCCCCAGAGCTGGGCAGAGTACAGCGCCACCTCCGGCAAGAACC
>ERZ836877.1193-NODE-1193-length-40586-cov-6.910488_pt1 | contig 40586 bp, 21 predicted proteins | sample MGYA00519469_ERZ836877 | MGnify/ENA primary metagenome ERZ836877 (study PRJEB31850, sample SAMEA3708809) | human gut metagenome | biome: human gut; feature: human-associated habitat; material: faeces | place: China | collected 2014 ...
GTCTGGTTTCATTTTGCAAAGATAACACTATACTCCGACATATCCCCACCCACCGGAAAAATCCGCTGACCCAGCATTATGCATACGGACGTTTCCGCCTCGATCGCAATAGTCTTATTGAATGAGAACGCTGTGTGACTATGAGCAAATTTGGAGGTATCCGATACAACTCTTTGTGGGATTGGTCTACATGGCTGATAATGGCTTTCAGTGTAGGGGTTTGTATATGGCCTCTGTTTCTTGACGATGACAGAACATGGCGCATTGTTCTGATAATACTGACATGCGTTTTTATAGCTTTTCTGCTTGTGCTGTTCAAAGGGATTTATTACCGGATAGATGGTAATAATCTTGTCGTTTATCAATTTTTTTTGCCGAATGTCTTTCCGATAGACAAGATAGAATCCGTCAAGCCTGTCAGGAGCATGCTTTCGGCTCCGGCGACATCCATCATCCACAGGATAGCGATAAAGTTTTCAGACAGAAAGGTTTTGAAAAGCTCAATGCCGTTGATAATATCACCGGTGCGTCAGGAAGAGTTCATAGCCAGGTTGCTTTCAGTCAATCCGGATATAAAAATCCCGGAGCACGGTTGCCGGGTTCCGGGGAAGTAATAGAAATAACAGGAAATCAGAAGTCTGTGTCGCCCCCGCCATCAATGGGGAGGATATTGCCGTCAGCGTCGTAGGTGATCTCACAGACCTTGAGACTGCGCAGCCATGATTTTCCGCCGGAAGGCACGCTGTCGTGGTGGAAGAGATACCATTTGCCTTTATATTCGATAATGCCGTGATGCGTAGTCCAGCCTACGACAGGCGTAAGTATCACTCCTTTGTACGTAAACGGCCCGTAGGGGTTATCGCCTACGGCGTAACATAGCAGATGGCTGTCGCCGGTGGAATATGAGAAATAATATTTACCATTGTATTTGTGCACCCAAGAGGCTTCGAAGAAGCGGTGTGGATCGCCGGCCTTTAGCGGATTCCCCTCTTCGTCGACAACTATGACGGGTTGTGGCTCTTCGGCAAACTGCATCATGTCTTTTGTAAGGCGTACACAGCGGCTCGGCAGAGCCGGTTCGTCGCCTTCGGGAAGATAAGCGTTTTCAAGTGCTTTGTTATCGGCATATCGCTGTAACTGGCCTCCCCATAGACCGCCGAAGTAGAGATAGTATTCACCTTCGTGTGGCAGCACGCAGATATCCATCGAGTAGCTTCCGCGGATAGGATCGGGCATTGCACGGAAGGGGCCTTCGGGATTGTCGGCCACAGCAACACCGATTCGGAAAATATCGTTTTTGTCTTTAAGAGGGAAATATAGATAGTATCGGCCGTCTTTCTCGGTGCAGTCGCAGTCCCATAGCTGTCGTCCGGCCCATGGTATGTCGGCGATATCGAGGGCCTTGCCGTGATCGGTGACGTTCCCTGTCATAGGGTCGCCGTCGATGGAAAGCACATGCATGTCTTTCATCACATACTGGTCGCCGTTGTCATTTTCGATATTTTCGCACTCCCAGTCGTGCGACGGGTAAATGTATATGCGTCCGTTGAACACATGCACGCTCGGATCGGCCATGTAGTCGTCGGGAAAGAGGTATCTTTTCTGAGGATTTGTAGGTTTCATTATCTTGTTTGTCTGGTCAGTTCTGTGAAAGAAGTTCGTCGGCGAAGGCCGGTTTAAGATTATAGTCTCTGTCGAAGGGGAGGGGATAGTCGGTACGTCCGATCATGGGCCAGTCGTTTCGCCACGACATTCCGTCGTAGGTACCCCACATCGAAACACGCGATATTACATCGGAATGACGCTTGAAGAGCGCTATCCATTGAGCGACGCGTTCGTTCCACTTGCGCGATATATCTTCGGGCAGGCCGTCGGGGTAGGGGTTATATCTGTCGTCGAGCTGCATGATTTCTTCTACATTGGCTCCGGTGAAAACTGTAGGAAGGACGGTAATATCCCATTCGGTAATCATTACCTGAGCACCGGTGTTTCCGAATGCTTCGATAGATTTTTCGAACTCGTTGATGTCGGGATAGTCCATGCCGATATGGGCCTGCATGCCGATGCCGTCGATACGTAGCCCGCGACTGCGCAGATCGTTGACAATTTTTACATAGCGTTCGCGTTTTCCGGGACTTGCCATCGAAAAGTCGTTGATATACAGCTCGGCATCGGGATCGGCCGCATGGGCATACTGAAAAGCGAGCGGTATGAATTCTTCGCCCAGAATATCATAGAACGGGCTTGGACGGTAGGATCCGTCATCGAGAATGGCCTCGTTGACGACATCCCATCCTTTGATACGACCTTTGTAGCGCGATACAAGGGTGGTAATATGTTTGCGCATGCGCTCCTTGAGCACTTCGGCCGACACGTAATTGCCTGTAGAGTCGAGTGGGAACCATGGCGCCAGTTGTGAATGCCAAATCAGCGCATGGCCTATTATGGCCATTCCGTTTCGCTCGCCATAGTCGACGAAAGCATCGGCATCATCCCAGAAGTAGACGCCTTCTGCCGGGTTTATCTTCTCGCTCTTCATGCAGTTTTCGGCCACAATAGCGTTGAAATGCAGTGTGACTATCGAATCGGCTTTCGGGTCGAGACCGTTGACATGGTCTACGGGAACGGCTGCTCCGATCAGAAAATCGTTTTTGAAATGGTCTTTCATTGTCGCTACAGGCTGCTCGCTGTGGCAAGCTGCTGTCACGATGGCCAGAGGAAGAATTAGACGGATATATTTATGCATTGCGGTGAGATATATGTTTTGTGGTTAAACTGTTTTTTCATTGTGGCGGCGCTCTATCTCGCGGTTGATGTTGTCGATCACGTCGTCTTCGAGTTCATATCTGGAGATGATGAACATCGCCAGGAGCAATAGTGCTGCGGGAATGACGGCAACCAGCCAGAGAATACCCTGTTGGGCGAAAGCGGTCTGTTCCGGAAGGGTCTTATCAAAACCTACAAAGGCAAGCACGAGGCCGGGTACCACGCCGCCCAGAGCCATGCCGGCTTTATAGAAAATTCCTGTGAGGGCATTGACGATGCCCGATATGCGACGGCCGTGGGTATACTCGCCGAAAGAAATCACCTCGGGTACGAGCGCCCACATATAGCCCGTTGCCACGATGATGCCGGTCGATTTTATGAACTGGGCCGTGTAGACCATCCACATATGCTCGCGCAGCGTTTCGATCATCGATATGGCATAAAGGAGGCCCATGCCGACAATGGCCGTTGCCAGAAAGATATAGAACATACCTTTTTTACCGACCATCTTCTTTATTGCCGGAATAAGCGGCATGAAGATAAACGCTGGAATCGATCCGAGACCCATGAAGACGGAGAGTTCCCCGGCAGAGCCGTGCAGGTTATAGTTGATATAATATGCGCCGGCTGAATTGCTGATGGCCATGAGTCCGAAAGCGGTGATGAAGAAGAATGCTATGATACGCAGCGGGCGGTTGTGCACGAATTCCATCCAGAGATCTGTAACTTTCACGTTTTCTGTCTCTTTGCTGTCCATGACCACACGCTCGCGGCTCTGCGTGAAGCAGAATACGAGGAGTCCGAGACCTACGAGACCATAGATTGTCATGGTGGCGAACCAGGCGCTGTCGCTCATCGACATATCTGTAGTTTCCGAAGGATCGAACAGCTTCAGGATTACAGGCAGACCCATGCCTACGGCCAGACCGCCGACATTGGCCATGAACATGCGCACCGAAGTCAGTTTGGTAATTTCGGCTGTGTCGCGGGTTAGAGAGGCATTAAGCGCACCGTATGGCACATTGACCAGAGTGTAACACATCGACAGGCCGACATATGTTATGTAGGCGTAGAGAAGCGAGCCTGAAAAACCGTTCCAGAAGCACAGGATCGCGAATCCCGTCAGCGGTACTCCGCCGAGGATGAGATATGAGCGGTATTTTCCCATGCGGGGATTGTGTTTGTCGACAAAGGCGCCTACGATAGGATCCCATATTACATCGACGATTCTCACAATGAGGAACATGATGGCGGCTACGGCCGGATCGAGACCGTAGACGTTGGTATAGAAGAACAGAAGATACATGCTCACAGTCTGGTAGATAAGATTCTGGGCAAGGTCTCCTGACCCGAATCCTATGCACTGGAGCATCGAAAGCTTGTAAAAGCCGTTGGAATTCTGCATGGTATTGTATTTTAGATTTATTTATTTACTCTGTTTGTAAGGACGAAGGCACCGTTACGGGGAATTGAGATGCGTATATGTCCTTTTTTGTCGGGTTTAACTGTCGCGGCAGATCCTTCGAGATTTGCTGTGTCGGAGTAAAGAGTCATTGTTTGTCCACGCATTTCCGACGGTATTTCGATATAGGTTTTCACCGGTTCGTCGGCCGCATTCACACCGGCTATGTAGCAGGTGTCGCCATGTCGCCGTTCCATAATAAGATATCGGCCGGGATAACCGTCGATGAAGCGGGTGTTGTCCCAGGTTGTCGGTACCGTTTTCATGAAATCTATGGCCCATGCAGGAGCGTCGGTGAGGTTATTGGGCGCCAGGGCGAAATGTTGCACCGGACTCTGGAAGAGTATTGCCGTAGCGAGGGCATAAACATCGGATGTGACACGCCGCGAACCGCCCGGCTCATTCTCGGGGCTATAGTATTTGTTGAGGGCGCTTCCTCCGAAATCCATGCTTCCGACGGTATTGCGAACCAGCGGATGAATGGTTGCATTAAAGGCTTCGGCATCGCAGCTGGCCTGCGAAAAATGGAGATTCTCGCTTGCGAGCACAGCTTCGGCGCTGGCGAAGTTGGGATACATGCGTTCCCAGCCACGGGGTAGTGTGCAGCCGTGGAATATTACAAGTATGCCGTGGTCGTTTGCATCGGCGAGAATGTCGTGGTAGAGGCGCATGGTTTCCTGCTTGTCTCCGCCGAAGAAGTCTACTTTTATGCCGCGTATGCCGTTCTGTTGCATCCATTTCATTTCGCGACGTCGGGCCACGATGTCGTTCATTATGCCGCGTGGGCCTTGAGGCGCGTCGTTCCAGCTGCCGTTCGAGTTATACCACAGGAAGAGGTCCACGCCGCGTGTCTTGCCGTATTCGGCGAGTTCGTCAATTTTGTCATGTCCTATCTGGGTGTCCCAGAGAGCATCTACAAGTACTGTGGAGTAGCCCATGTCGGCTGCGAAATCGATGTATCGTTTCTGTTCGTCGTAGTTGCAGCTCGGGTCCATCTTTATAATCCAGCTCCATACACCTTTGCCATATTTATACTGGTGCGACGGTTCGTAGAGCGGGCGTACCACATCGAAAGGTATGGTTGTCTCGGCAATTGGAGCGAGATTCTCGCCTACGGTGATGATGCGCCATGGTGTTAGGCCAGGGAGTGGTATGGACGCCGAAGTCGACCCGAATCCGTTTTGTTCGCCCGGTTGAGGATAGGCGATGGTGTAGAGGGCGCCATTGCCTCCTTCGAGATGTGATGCGCAGTAATTGCCGGCGATTCCGGTTTCCGATATCAGCGTCCAGCCCTTGTCGCCGTTGTGGAAAAGGCATGGGAAGGTGTAACCGTTGCCCCAGCCGTTTTCGCCTGTGGGAGCATCGGGCGTGTATGGAGTTTCATAGCTTGGCGACGTGCGGGCGAAACCTCCCATCGGGCCGCTCTGCGGGCATAGAAATGTAGTGGTGCCTTCGGGCATGACAAAGCCGGTGGCCTCGCTGTCGACGATGCAGCACAGTGTCTCGCCGCGGGGTTTGACCTGATAGCGGAATGCCACATTGTTATCGCTCACTTCGGCAATAATGTCGAAAACCACTCCGGTCGAGTCGGAAAAACTGTATACCCGACGTTTGGCGCGATAGTCGACACTGCTTTTTTTGATGTTGGGGAGCGAGTAGGAATCGTTTATTGATTCTATCGGCGATATGGCGCTTAGAGCCAGCTCTGAGGTGAAATCGCCGATATTAGTTCTGAGACCCAAAGGCGATGGCGCTATGAATTGTTGTCCTCCCAGCGACACGGTATATACGGGTTTTCCTTCGGTGCATTGTATGGAGAAAACTGTGCGGCCGTCGGGACTGATTATATCCGTGTTGCCGGCATGTACAGTCTGGGTTGCGGATGCGATCAGAGTCGCTGTAAATAATATTATCCCGGTATTTTTCATCTTACGAGTATTTTTTTGTCTCCGACTATATAGAAACCTCGGGCGAGGTCGCCGCAGGGCCATGAATCGGCCACTTTGCAGCCTGTGATGTCGTATACGCCGGAACATTGGGTGTCTGTGTCGGCCACCACATTACCGACACCCGAGAAAGGGTCGTTATTGGTGGCGAATACATGCTTGATACGTATGGGCTTGCCTCCGTAGGCCCAGAACCCTACACGGTATACCTGCGACGAATCGAGAGGTTTTATGCCGTCGGCTTCGTTTTTCATCATGCCGTTTATTTCGGCTACAATCAGCTTGCCACCGTTGAAATTACCCTCATATGACTTCTCCCAGTAGCTTGGTGTGTCGAATACACGCAACTGCACGCCATTGTTTTCTTCCTCCTCGAGTTCGGCCACAAGGTAGCGGTAGCCGGTCAGATCGATAGGACGGGTGTATTCCCAGCCGCCGAAGCCATATTGGCCGGCGATGAAAGTTTTTGTGGATGCGTCGAATGTGCCTTTTTCCCATATTGCGGGATTGAACGAGGCGAGATCGAATATGAAGTCACCTTCCGACGGGTTGGGTTGCGGGTCGAAGGGTATCTCTTCCGTATATTCCACTTTGGGATCGGTTATGCCCATAGTGGCGAGCATCTCTACGGCATAGCGGCATCCGAGTACGCGATATCCGTGGGCGGTAAAGTGTAGTCCGTCGCCCTTTTGCGGAAGATTGGCTGCCGATATAACGTGTGCCGTGGGGATAGTGCGGGGCAATTGGTTGATAATCGAATTCATGCCTCCGCATACACCGCCCTGTTCGGTGGTTACTACCTCTCCTGCGAGAAGGGGAACATCGGCGGCATTAAGACCGAGATCGGTCAGAAGGTCATCATAGATTTTCTTTACCTTGACGCACCATGTCGGGTCGCCGTTGTTGGTCTCTCCCTGATGGAGAAGAATCCCCTTAATCACACCGTCTTTCTGTGCTATGCGGGCGCATTCCAGCAGTCGTTTGTACGGTGCATTGTTATAAGCGGCCATGAATGCTTTGTACCAGTCGGCTTCGTTTGCTATGCTCGCCGGATCGAAGTCTTTATCGAGATGGACAATGTTGGCACCACCTATCGCCACCGGAACAACACCGACCCGTACGTCTTCAGGAAGATTGGCAACCAGTGTCCGGCCGAAATAATCCATGGGGGTAAGGCCGGTGTTCTGGCGTACCAGAGGCGGCATGGCGTCACACCACACGCCTTTGGTACGCGCGGGCGACGAAAAGTCGACTGTCGGCAGCAGTCGGAACCGGTCAGGGATATTCTGTCGGTCGACCGGCTCTATGGCGGCATTCCCTTCCATGTTCGACTGTCCGAAACAGAGATATATGTGAAAGTTGGGATCGGGTTGCGCCGAAGCCCGGAGGATGCCTGCTGCCACGGCCACAGATATCAGGATATGTGATAGTTTCATGACTTCTATGATTTATGGTAATACTGATACTTTGCGGCCACCGACAATGTATATGCCGGGAGCGAGGCCGTCAGTTGCCTCGTAACGATATATACCACTGCGGATTCTGCGACCGTAGAGATCGTATACCTCCACAGGCTGTTCGATTGTTTCGGCCTCGATATCGTCGATGCCCGAGGCATCGGAGGTCATTGCCGGGAATACATTACTGATACGGAACTGTCGACCACCCATGCTCCAGAAGCCTACTATATAGAGATGTGATTTATCCATTTGGCGCCCTTGTATACTCTTCATGTTGTCGAGATCTATCACAGCCCTTTTGGCGTTTCCGAAATCTGCCTGCGCCGGATCGCTCCAGTAATTGTTCTGGTCGAAGACGCGGAAGGACAGTCCGCAGTTGTTGTCGCCGTCGAGCTCGGCTATGAGATAGTGATATTCCGAGAGGTCGATACCGCTCGAATATTTCCATCCAGCAAAGCCATACTGGCCGGTAGTGATAGTGTGGGTAGCGCTGTCGAAAGTACCGGTTTCCCATATCGATGGATTGAAATAGCCGTCGAGGAATGGAAACGCCGTTGATGTAAAACTGAGCTGTACGCTCTCATTTTTGCCTCCGACCGTGTAGCCGACAGTGGCAGTAGCCTGTCCCTGACCGATGGCATGAAACGAACCGTTGTCCCAGCTTATAACCGATGAATTGTCGACTGCAACATCAAGATCCGTTTCTATCTGGCTTTCATAACCATTGTAGGACGCCACGACAGCCGGGGTAGAGCATGTGCCGGGCATCATCAGATGGTCGGTAGTGATATCGCCCGATCGTGGCGACAGAACCAGCGATACCGACGAGGCGGCCGGCATGTTGTCTCCTGCATATTCCTTGTACCAGTGGTATACGGGCCAGAGACATGCGTCGGGATCGTTATATAGAGTATATTTTCCCGTTGAACCGGCCTCTCCGTCGAATTTTGCGAGATGTTCGGGACCGGTGAATATCATCCAGCTTACGTTGCCGGTCTTGTCGGCAAGGTATTTGAAGTTCGCGCCGAAGCCTTCACCGAGCATACGGCCGGTGATGCTCTTGCCCCATGAGGCATTGTAGTCTTCCGGCGCCCAGTCCATTTCAGTGACAAGGATAGGCGCTATGGCTGCGGCGGGTTCTATCTGGTCGCGCCAGCCGGCAGCGAACGATTCATAACCACCGCCATAGTTGCCGCCGAGTTCCTGACTCGGTTTGATGGCATCGCTGCCATACCATCCGGGATATACATGCACCGCATAACCTATGTTTTGGCCCTGTATGGGATATTTGGCAAATCCGGCGTACTGCGACTGGTAGCCGGTACCGGGAATCCAGAGAATGTTGTTGCAGCCGTTACCGCGCATGAGATCCACAATTTCCTGGAAGAACTGGGTGAGATTCTTGTTGCAGCCGTCGGTATTGGAGCGGTACTGACCGTCGGTGTCCATTATATTGACAGGCTCATTGGCCAGTTCGAACATTATATGAGGATTGTCCTTCAGTCGTGCCTGCGACGATACGAACCCCCACACCCGTTTCAGATATTTATGATAGTTGTCGTCGACAGCTATTTCGTGAGGGCATACGCCCGGCGGACGCATTACCACGTATAGTCCTTTCGAGATGGCGTATTCGGCCATGGGGATGAACACCGAGTTGAGATATGTGCGGAAGCGGTTGAAATCGAAAGCCGAGATATCGTTTTCGCCTGTTGTCTGCGCACCTGGGGTGTTGGACCAGTAGGGATCCATATGAAGGCGCAGCCAGTTCATCTTCCAGCCGGCGGCAAGAATCTGGTCTATTTTTTCCTTGTTGTATTTCAGACAAGCCTCTACATCATAGTTGCTCCATTTGGAACCCTGTTCGTTGAACCATGGACTATAGGTCTGTCCGAAACCATGAAGGTTCACTATGTTATCGTCTGAATCCTTGAGGTAGCGGCCGTCGACGTGTAGCTCAGGCATGTCCATTCCCGGCCATGCATAGGCGCAGGCGGGTGCCAAAATGCCAATCAGAAGTGCGATAAGATTAAGGTTTAAGTTTCTCATGGATTTGGTCTATTTGAATATCCAGTAGTCAAAATTGAATAGTTCGGGGCCTTTACGGCCCGTGAATACGAAATAGAGATCGTGCACACCTGTAATTTCAGATTTTACCACGGTCTCGATCTGGCGCCATTTTTCCCATCCTCCGGTGGCAGGGACGTCGAGGATAGCGACCACAGGGCCATCTATGCTGTCGGTCCGGACTTCGATGGAGCCTCCACGGCGTCCAGAGGCGATTGACGCACCGAATTTTACAGGATGTCCGCCTCCGAAGTTCACGTTTTCGACCATGGTGAAGTCACCGTTATGTATATCGGACAGGTATACGCCTGTTTCATCGCTCTGGCGTGTGGTCACGCCCTCCGACCAGGCTATTGTCTCGGCTTCGTGGCGTCCGTAGGGATCGAAATATCCGATTGCTCGGACACCGTTGCGAGTAGGCTCGATGAGTGGGAATGTGCCGTCGGAATTGTAGTTGAACGCTTCTACCGCCACACTGCGTCCGAAGCCTCCGCCACCCGGCAGATTGCCTGTATGATAGAAGAAATAGGGCTGACCTTTATATTCGATTATACCGGCATGGTTGGTGAAAGAGTTTGTGCTGTCGGTCTGAGGCATTATCACGCCTTTATAGCTCCAGGGGCCGGTCGGACGGTCGCTCATGGAGTAAGATATGTTTTCAGGAATACCGCCTGCCGCATAGACCATATAGTATTTCCCGGTGCGTTTGTAGAACCACGGGCCTTCCGTATATGTCGATGTATACTTTTTATCGGCCTCCATCGGTACGAAACGTGGTTCGCCGAAGCCGGCCGGCGTCTGTTCGATTCGCTGCACGTCGCCTTCGAACGACACCATGTCGGGATTGAGCTTCACGTAGTATAGCTGGGGATTGCCCCAGTAGAGATAAGCCTGTCCGTCGTCATCGGTGAACACCGTCGGATCGATATAGTCCCAGCTGCCATCGACCAAAGGTTTCCCGAGGGCATCTCTGAACGGCCCTGTCGGCGTATCGCCCACGGCTACGCCTATTGCCATCGCTCCGCTGAGTTTAGAGTGCAGGGGAACGTAGAAATAAAATTTACCGCCGCGTTCCACGCATTGAGGCGCCCAGGCGCGGTCGTCGGCCCAGACAAAATCCTCTATTGCCAGCGGAGAGCCGTGGTCGGTCCAGTTAGCCATGTCGGTAGTAGAGTATACACGCCATTCCTGCATCCAGAAGAAGTCGGCATTATTTTCGTCGTGGCCGGTATAGATGTAGAGTGTGTCGTTGTGCACCATAGGCGCCGGGTCGGTGGTGTAGCAGGTCTGTACGACAGGATTGACTGCCGTGGCTCCAAGCGCCGGAAGCAATATCAGTGTCAGTGCGGCTATTTTTGTGTGCATGTTATTTATTGTGTGCTGCATCAGTTGTTATTGTCCTGTTTGAAGAGTAGAGGAAGAAATTTGTCGAGGCATCGGCGCCATGTGAGCCACTCGTGGTGTGTGCCTGGCGAAAGATAGAAAGTATGGCGTATGCCAGCATCGGCGAGCATGGCGCTTATTTTATCGCTGCCGAAGTTTTCTTCGCTGCCCATGCCGAGGAAGAGTGTGTGAACCTTGTTGTTGAAAGCATCGGCATTCTTGAAGACACCGTCGCATACATTATCCAGACCGTCGCCGAAGAAGAAGAGGGCGCCGCTGAACGAACCGATATGCGAGAATTTATCGAGATTGCGGAGTGTTATCTGGAATGTTTCGTGTCCGCCCCATGACAGGCCTGCCATGGCGCGGTTGTCGCGGTCGGTACGCGCCCTGAATGTCTTTTCGACGAAGGGGATAAGCTCGTTGAGCATGATAGGGGTGAATGATGCTCCGAATTCATCGCGAGTCTCGCCCGGACGTGTGCCGTGTATGTAGCCGCAGTTACCGTAGTCCATTACTACGATCATGGGAACGCATGTCCCCGCTGCGATATGATTGTCAAGTATATTCGCCATCTTGCCCTGTCGGTGCCATCCGCGCTCGTCTTCGCCCATGCCGTGCTGAAGGTAGAGGACAGGATAGGTCTTTTCGGGCGATGTTTCGTATTCGGCGGGAGTGTACACGTAGCAACGGCGTTGTCTTTGTTCCAGCTCGGACCAGTAGGGGCATTCGCGTACCTGTCCGTGCGGTATATCTTTGTTGAAAGTATAGTATGCGGCTTCTTCGGCGCTTTCGGGAATCTCGATGCCGGAGGCCTGGCGTCCGCAGCCATAGAATGTTTCGCTCGACGGATCGTTGACGGCTACACCGTCTATCAGAACGAAATAGTAATGGAACCCTTCTACCAGAGGGCCGGTGGTAACGCTCCAGTTCCCGTTGTCCTGGCGGATCATATCGTACTTCCGGCCGCATATGTCGATTTTGACATCCCTGGCTTCGGGCGCATAGACGCGGAATGTGGCTTTCGACAGGGAGTCGACGCAGGGATATACAGCTTCAGGTATATTGGTGACGGCAGATATGCCTTCTGCGGGAGAGGCTGCTGTGGCGGCTAAAGCTGCCATGGACATTATTAATGTGAGCGCTGTTTTTTTCATTTTTTCAAGAGAGTCAATGACCGGGCTTTTTTGTAATCCCGGCCATTGACTCGGATTACAGATTATCGATTCAGAATAGCTGTATTTTCATTGATGGTTAGTACCATAAGTATCATTCTTTGTCAGCGAGACCTTCAGCAATGCCGGCATATGCGGGTTTGCGGTTATAGCCGCTGTCCCAGATGCCTACGGGCTGGTTTGCGCGCCATCCCGAGTTCTCGGGAGCGTCGGTCTGGCACCAGAAGGTGATGCCGAACTGCTGGGCTACAGGCACGATCTCGAAATACTTGCGGATGATGAACTTGTAGTAGTCTGACATGAGTTTGTGCTGTTCGAGTGTTACTTCGGCAGTGGGGATGTCGTTGCCGTTTTCATCGACGAGACCCATGTCGAACTCGGTGATTCGCACCAGTTTGCCGGTGGCAGCCATAAGTTCGAGCATTTTCACTACATGTTCCGATTTGCTCTTCTGTGTCTCGGGATTCATGTAGTAGCTGATATGCAACTGTGAGCCTATACCGTCGATTTTGGTCATACCGTCGCTCTCCCACTGATTGATCCACTCGATGAGGCTCTTGAGCTTCTTGTTGTCGTCCCAGTCGCTTTCGAGGTTATAGTCGTTGATGAAGAGCTTGAGGTCATCGGGATTACCGCCGTTTTCCTCGAAGTACTGGCGGGCATACTTCACGGGTATACGCACGAAGTCATCGCCCAGATAGTCCTGCCAGTAGAACTTGGTGGATGCGTTGGGATCGTTGGCTGCATGCTGGAGGTCGTAGCGCGAACCGCCGCCGCCGGAGATAGCTTCGTTGACAACATCCCATGCCTTCACATAGCCGCGGGTGGCCGCCATCATGCCCTTGATCCAGCGTTCCATTTCGGCTTCGAGAATTTCGGCTTTTTCCTCAGGGGTCAGGGGTATCGTATTCATGCTTTCAACTTTGCAAACACGTACTGAACGCACGTCCAGAGTGGCGTCGCATGTCTGAGGCTTGAGGATAACGTCGTAGTCGCCGCCGACCAAGTCATTGAACTTAAGCCGGACGGTATTCTGACCCGCATTCACGGGGACACCCGTGCTGACAGACTGTGCATCGCCGCCCCAGCCGTTCTGGATGGTGAGCTGTATGCCCGATGATGCGTCTTTCGACGAAGTTATGTCTAGATAGAGCACATAGTTGCCTTCGGTCAGTTTGTTTTCTCCGCCGGGGAGAATGAAGAACTGATGCCAACCGCCGTCGGGCACATAGTGTATGCAGCCGTCTATTACCGGAGGCTCGCAGCCCATTGCGTAGAAGGGGAAGGGGCCGTCGGTATAGGTTTTGTTGGTCACTTCGTTCTCCACTTCGATAGCGGGAGCTTCTTCGTGGCTGATTTTCACCCATTCGATTTCGAGCTTGCCGTCGTAGGTGCCCGGCTGGAACACCGAGAAACCGTTCGACACACCCATGGGAGCCATCTTTACCGAAGCCTCGCTCCATTCGTCGGTGAATTCGAGTTTGCCTTCCTGGAGAGCGCCCCAGTTGCCGAGCTGTACGTTGAGCGAGCCGGGCTTGCTGCCACGTATTTTGGCTGTGACCTTATATTCGCGGCCTTCGACAAACTGCAGCCCGTCCGCTACGAAGAACTGATACCATCCGCCGGGGTATTCGGACACGGTAAGGATACCGTCGATTATTGCCGGCTCGTATCCCATTACGAAGTAGGGGAATTTGGTCATGCCTGCATATGTCTGCATGGCGTCTTCCACTTCGTTGCTTGCGTCGGGGTCGATTTCGAGTTCACGGTCCTTGATGAGGCGGTTAAGGTATTTCACATTCTGCTGTTCGTGCCAGCAGAATGTATGGCCATAGATCTGTATACCGGCCTTTTCGGCATTGTCCACGAACTCCGACACGGTGCTGAAATTCATCGAGCCGTCGTCGCCCACCACAGAGGCATACTTCATGGCATTGCCGGCGGTCATGATGTCGAAGTTGTTGTTGGTGAGCATATATACAAGACCTTTCTGATTGTAGTCGGCTACTCCGACTCCCGTGCCGAGAAGGAAGTTCGGATGCGCGCTGCGGTCGATATAGCTCTTCAGTTCGGCATAGTTGTCGAGATACTCATAGTCGGCGACGCTCTGGGGCTTCTCTACCTGGTATACGTCGATATCGGTATCGGCGCAACCGGCAAGGGCACCGGCGCCAAGGGCCATGGCAGCTATTATGTTATATTTTTTCATTTTAGGTCGGATTTTACTTTAAGGTAAATTTGAACTCCTCGAGTTTGTTCTGACGGCTCTGCATTACCATGCGCTCGTCGGACGACAGTTTATAGGTGGCATGCTGTCCGGTCTGGGCGTTGTACACATAGTCGATGGTGAATGTGTAGTTCAGCTCCAGAAGGTCGCGGTCCTTGTCGCCCCAGGCCTTGGGTTCTCCCTGGCGCACCCATTTGCCGCTGCCCGATGCGGTGCAGCCGGCACTTGTGGTGCTGACGGTGCAGGCACCCTGGTCGTTGATGTCGATCAGAAGTTCGCACAGGAGGTTGGTCTCGGTCTTTTTACCGGTCTCATCGATTACGGGGACGGTCGGCGCGAAGGTATATACCGATGTGGTGAGGCTCTTGGTAGTGAGGTAGCGCAGTGTGCCCTTTTCCCACAGCTCGGGCATGCGGGCCACAGTGCTTGTCTCGCCGTTGTTCTCGATCACGTCGGTACCCTTGCTGATCCAGCATCCGTGATAGGGATTCTTGTACTTGACCGCATAGAAGATGTAGTCTTTCGGCTGCACCGACCAGTGGTCGGGTACGAGGCGGTTGGGGTTTTCGATTCCGTCCTTGGCCTTGCCCTGGAGAATGGAGTCGGCTGAAGCGGTGAGCCGGATAGGTATCACGTAGCTCAGGCCTACGGCTTCGGGGTCGGCGAAGAAAGCGTCGGTAAGTTGCACCTCCACACCGCCTATTACTTCGCCGCGGTTGATAACCATTTTATCGCCTTTGATCTCGTAGTACGAGGCGGGCATGGCTTTCACCGGAGCGCCGTCTTCGAAATAGAGATTATCGCACATGGTGTTGTCGACCACGAAATCGGCCGAATGGGTGCTGGTGTTCACGTTGACACCGCCGAGAGCGGCCTTGATATAGAATTTGTGAGCGTTGTCGAGGCGTGTGTCGTTCTCGCCGTCGTCGCCCAGGGTAATGGTGCGGATGGGCGACTGTTTGGAGAAATACATTGTCTGGTACTCGAAATTGTCGAATTCGATGTCGCCGTTGTGGCAACCGGCCATCACAGTACCGAGGACAGCTATTATGAAAAGTGATTTTTTCATGAATCTTATCTGTTTTATTGATTTAGGGGTGGGCATTACCAGCCGGCGTTCTGTTTTAGTTCGCTGAATTTCAGAACTTCGGTGTATGGAATGGGCCCGTAGTACATGTAGTCGCGGTAGTTGCGTGTCTCTACGTCGAAAGGAGTATAGACGCCGTCGGTGATTTCCATGCCGCGGGCGGTCTCGTTGAGGTTTTCTTTCCACCGGCGCAGGTCGAAGAAGCGGAAACCTTCGAAGCAAAGCTCTATGCGGCGTTCGTTGCGGATGAGCTGACGCATTTTTTCGGGATCGCCCTTGCATTCCTCGAGGTAGGCGTCGCCGTTTTCAAGACCGATACCTGCACGCAGACGGATTTCCTTGATTACGTCGTAGGCCGAGAAACCGTTGTTGCCCGATCCGGTGGGACCCCAGGCTTCGTTGGCAGCTTCTGCATAGTTGAGGAAGAACTCGGTGTAGCGCATGCGGGCCATGTAGTGTGCGTTGCCCTGGTTGGCGTTGGGATCGCAGTTCACGTCCTGGCGCAGGTGCTTCTTCATGTAGTAGCCGGTGCGCGTCGAAGTCGAGATTTTGTTGAGGGCGTCGTTGTCGGTGCCGTCGGCGGCTGTGTTTATCACTTTGTTGTTGTGACCGGCGGTGGCTCCGTTATAGAGAATGTAGAGCGACAGACGCGGGTCGCGATCGGCATAGGGATTCTGATCGGAGTAGTTGCCCTTGGGGTCGGTGATGGGGTAGCCGTTGGCCATGGGGAAAGCGTCGACAAGATTCTGGGTCGGGTTGATGCGTCCGTTGCCATAGAGTGTGGGCGGGAAGTTCTCTTTTTCCAGATCGTTGCTGGTGGCGTTGCGTTCGCCGCGCCATATTACTTCGGCAGGGCTTTCAAAGTCCGAAAGTTTCTCGATGTTGGGGTCGCAGTACCATGTGGCACCGTTGGGATCGAGGCTGTTTACGCCGCCTGCGTATTTCACGATTTTGGCATTGGCGTTGGCGGCCTGTTCCCATGTGCAGCCCGAGGCAGCATAGGCGGGGCTGGCGGCCATCAGAGCCAGGCGGCCCAGGAATGCCTCGACGATTTCGCCGCTGATACGGCCGGTGAATTTGGCACCGTACACGCGTTCGAGCTGGCCGTCGGTTATGCCGGGGTGCTTGGCGCGGATTTCGTCGAAGCATGAGGAGCCGTAGCGTGTGGGAAGTCCATCGAGCGCGATATTGGCGTCGCGCTGTATGGCTTCGAGGCATTCTGTGAATGTATTGCGTGGAACGTTGAAGTTGCTTTCGCTGTTTTCAGACACTTCAATCACAGGGACACCCAGAAGGTTGCCCGACGCATCGATGCCGGCATGCGACTGCAGGAGGTAGAACATGTGAATGGCGCGGAGGCCGTGAGCCTCGGCTTTGAAACGCTCGGCGAAGAGTTTGTTCACCTCTTCGTCTTTCGACCAGGTGACGCGGTCCATATTCTCGAGGAATATGTTGCAGTACTGGATTGCCGAGCGGCAGCCTTCCCAGCGGTTGATGGGATTGTTCTGGGCTGTCCAGCGGCCCGAGGCCATGATGCGGTAGCCGTTGTTGGCGTCGTTGCTCACGGCGTCGTCGGTGGCCACTTCGTTGTAGGGGAAAGAGCCGTTGTTGGGCAGATAGACGTATACTGCACCGAGCATATTCTCGGCGTAGGTGGAGTTATCCTCGAGAAAATCCAGCGGCAGATTGTTCTCGGGTGCCGGTACGAACACATCGTCGCAGCCGGTGAGTGAGGCTGTCAATGCGAGGAGAGCCGGTATTATTATCTTTTTCATATCGTGTGTCTCTGATGATATTAGAAATTGATTTTCACGCCGAGGTTGTAGGAACGCATCTGCGGAGCCATGCCGACGTTGGTCTCGCGGTATTTGCGGTGGCTGCATGCCATCAGCAGGTTGTTGCCGTTCACATACACGTCGAGGCCTTTGACGAATTTGTCGCGGAACCATCGGGCGGGGAAATTATAGGTGAGCTGCACCTGGTTGAGATAGAAAGCGTCCGACGAGAATGTCCAGAAGTCGGAGGTAACGAAGTTGAGGTCGCCGCTCTGGGTGGTGAGTCGGGGATAGGTGGCTGTGGCGGCAGTCTCGGGAGTCCAGCGTCCGCGGACGATATCGGAGTATTTGCGGTCGCCGTAGACCCATGCGTAGGTGTTGTCCATCACCGCTGTGCCGCCGGCGTTGCCCGAACCGGCCACGAAGAGGGTGAAGCCCTTGTATTCGGCGGTGAAGTTGAAACCGTAGGTCCAGGGAGCGCCCCAGCGTCCGATCACAACCTGGTCGCGCGAGTCGATGATACCGTCTTTGTTGACGTCCTCGTATTTGAGGTCGCCGGGCTTGGTATTGTTGTTGATTACGGCGGAGGTGGCGATTTCGGCTTCGTCCTTGAAGAATCCGAGACAGCGGTAGCCGCGCATGGCGTCGACAGCCGCACCTTCGCTGCGCTGCCAGTCGTATTCCACGGTTTCGCTCACACGGATGTTTTTGGCAGTGGTGTACATGACATTGGCGCCGAGCGACAGAGTGACATCGCCGAAGCGGTGTTTTGCTGCCAGACCGAGGTCGAAACCGGTGCGGCGCTGCTTGCCGTAGTTGATCCAGGGCACGAATGAGCTGTTGGGCCAGCCGGTAAAGAGGTAGCTGGGATAGAATTCGGTGGCTCTGACGGGAAGACCGTCGGTGTCGATAGTGAAGAATTCGGCGGTTGCCTTGAGGGTGCCGTTCCAGAGCGAGGTTTCCAGACCGGCATTGAACTCTTTGCGTTTCACGAATGTGAGGTCCGGGTTTGCACCCTGGCGCGATACAAAGGTCTGGATGCCTTTGTGGGCGTCGTTCCATCCCCACCAGTCGCCGTCGGCGGTAAATTTATTGTCGTAGAGATAATAGCCGTCGATGTCAATATCCTGAAGGATTTTGCCGTATGTCACGTTGAGACGCAGTTCGTCGACCACAGGAGAGTCTCTGAGGAAGTCTTCCTGGCTGATTCTCCATCCGAGGCTGCCCACAGGCGAGAAACCATTGCGGTGGCCGGGAGCGAATTTTGCCGAGTGGTTGATGGCGCCGTTGAATTCGGCATAGTATCGACTGTCGTAGTTGTAGGCGGCACGCAGAGCCAGCGAAGCGTTGGTGGTGCGGTGGTACTGGCCGGTGATGGTGCGCTTGTAGCCGTGGGCTATGAGGTTGGCTTCGACACCGTGAACGTCGTTGAAGCGGTTCTTATAGTCGAACTGGCCGGAGAACATGAGGGTCTGGCGTTCGGCCGAATTGCTGATGTTCTGCACACCGCTGCTGAGGTCGTTGCCGAATTTGGTGATGTCTGTGATCATGTCCTTGCCGTTGTAGTGCGACCACGAGGCCTGATATGTGGCATAGGTGTTGTTGATCGAAGTGGTGTAGCTGGTGTTGTAGTCGACAGCACCGCGGGCCACGAAGCGCAGACCGGGCAGGAGTTTGTCGAGACCCAGACGGATACCGGCATCGAACTGCAGCTGACGGCTGGTCCACTTGGAGTAGCCGCCCACATACATTGCGGCGAAGGGGTTGGTCTGGTGCAGCTGTGTGCCGCCGAGCAGATATCGGCCGTCGACGACATAACGCGAGTTGTTCACCAGAATCCACGAGTTTTCATCGCCTTCCTCGATGGCATCCAGGGGGATGAGCGGTACCAGAGGAGCGGCACCGGGAACGGTAGGACGCATTGTGGACGATTCGCTCCAGTAGTTGGACAGATCGCTGCGGTTGTCGTAGAAGGTAGCGCTGGTGTTAACCCAGCCGGTCACCCAGTCGTTGAGGCGCAGATCGATGTTGCCGCGCACATTGAGTCGGGTGGTGCCGTTGTTCTTGCCTTCGCCGAAGTTGAGGATATCGTCGCTGTGATAGAGACCTACCAGCGCATAGAAAGTGGCGAATTTGCCGCCGCCGGTGAACTGTGCCTGGCCTTCGTAGCGCCACGAGTGATTGCGCAGATAATCGTCGGAGAAGAAGTTGATGTCGGGATAGCGCCAGGGATTCTTGCCCGATGCGTAGTTGTATATGTCGGTATCGGTGAAAGCCGGCGAAAGACCGTCGTTCCTGCGGGCCTCGTTATAGAGGGTCATATATTCGGCTGCGCCGAGATATTTGGGATAGCTCTTGGGAGTGTAGAGGCTCACGTCGCCGCGCACCGACACCTCGAGGGCGGCATTGCGTCCGCGCTTGGTGGAGATTAGGATTGCGCCGTTCGAGGCGGTGCTGCCGTAGAGCACCACTGCCTGCGCACCCTTGAGGAAGGTGATGGTCTCTATTTCCTCGGGTATTACATTGTCGGCGTCGCGGGGTACACCGTCGACAAGCACAAGCGCTGCGCCCATGTTCCAGAGCTGGCCGTTGTAGCCGGGTACGAGGCTCTGCATGTTGGAGAGGCTGTATGTGGTGTAGCTTTTCTTCTGAAGCTCCTGGACGTTCACCTGCGAAACACCGCCGAAGATGTCTTCGGGCGAAGCGCTCCGGAATGCCAGCTGCACTTCGTTGCCGAGAGTGTCGGCTACCGCGGTGTTGTCGTCATCGGCCATCGCGCTTGCGGGCGAGAGCATTATGGCGGCTGCCAGGGCAGAATATATCAGTTTGTGAATTTTTTCCATTGATGTGATTCTTTAATTGGTTTATCACCAGCCGGGATTCTGGCCGAATTCAACATACATTTTCGAGTCGTTGACCTTTAGCGGCAGCCACCAGTGTTTTTCGGTGAAATTTCGGGTGAGGATCACTTCCTCGTGGAAACCGATTACTTCGTTTTCCCGGGGATTCTTGGTGTCAACGCCTTTGGAGGAGTCTTTGTCGATACCGTTGAGGTCGCCGACACGTTGGAATTCCTGCGAGGTCTTGATATTGTAGGGATACTTGTCGAGGAGGAGCCAGCGGCGAAGGTCGTTGAAGCGGTGAGCCTCGAAAGCGAGTTCGACGGCACGCTCGCGGCGTACTTCGCTCATGAAAGCGTCGAGAGAGCCTGTATACTTGGCGTTGACGGGATCTACGCCTGCTCGGGCACGGATGGTATTGATGGCGTCGATTGCCGAGAGAACGCAGTTCGACGATTTGCCTGTAGGCACGCTTGTGGCCTCGGCGGCAGCTTCGGCATACATCAGGTAGATGTCGGCCAGTCGCATGTAGGGGATGAGAAGGTGGTTGTTGGCGCCCCAGTTTGCGGCACCGCCCTTGTCCCATTGGTTGAAATCGTCGCGGACGAACTTATAGTTGAGATAGCCCGTGCGGCTGCCTTTGATCTGGTCGCGCATCTTGCCGTCGGTGTAGAGGGGGGCGTAGCGGACGTCGTCGGCGCCCTTGTCGCCACCGAGTTCCAGGCGGCAGCCGTCGAAGCGGATGTCGTGATAGAAACGCGGGTCGCGGTCTTTCCACGGGTGTGATTTGTCGAAGTGCGAGTCGGGATCGTCGAGAGGCAGACCGTTTGCCATGCCGTAGTAGTTCACGTAGTTGGCAGTGGGAAGGAATATGATACCGCCTTCGGGGTCGAGGAACTGTGTGCCGTAGCAGCGGGTCTGGCCCCAGTTCGAGCGGTTCCATTCGATAACGGGGTTGCGGAAGATTGCTTCGGTCGAACCGGGCATGAGACCGCTCTTGCCGTGGGTGAGGAAGTTTTCCTTATAGTCTTCGAAGGGCACGAGGGCATACTGTGTGCGGCCGCTTTCGACGAGAGAGAGGAGCTCGCCGAAGGCTTCGGCTGCACGGCGGCAGTAGTCGGAGTTGTAGGTCTGAGAGCCGGTGGATTCCCAGTTCATCAGAGGGCTGCCGGCCCAGAGGAGGTTTTTGCCGAGATATCCGAGTGCCATGATCTTATTGATGCGAAGATCATTGTTGCCGCGTGTGGGTGCACCGGTCGATGTCTCGTCCCAGTTTACGGGCAGAAGGTCGGCAGCTTCGCGGAGGTCGGCGGCAGCCTTGTCGGCGCATTCGTGGTAGGAGAGACGGGGCAGTGTGAGCTTGCCGCCGGCGAGTACTTCTTCGATATAGGGCAGACCGCCGAAGTACTGCATGAGCTGGAAGTGGAAGAAACCGCGGAAGAAAAGGAGCTGGCCGCGGATTATGTTCTTCTGTTCCTGTGTGGCGTCGGTGAGATATTCGAGGTTTGCCAGACCGATGTTGGCCTTGCGGATGGCATACCACGCGCCCTGCCACAGGGTGGGACGGTTGGCTACCTGATCGGGAGCATAGTCGGTGGTAAAAGCATTGATGTCCATGAAGCCGCACTGCCAGCCGTCGTGTTCGGACTGCCAGCCCCAGAAGTCGCCCTGGTCTACCTTATAGCCCATGAAGTAGTCTTTTCCGACGTTGATGATTTCGTCTTCGCCCCAGTTGAAGGAGTTGTTCCAGTAGCCGGTGGTGAAGTTGGGCACGCAGAAGTACATTTCCTCTACAAACCCCTGGAAGTTATGGAAATTCTTGAAAGCCTCGTCGGCCGAGATTTCGCTCTCGGGTGCTTTGTCGAGATAGTCGGTGCAGCCCGGCAATACTGTCACGGCAAGGGAGGCGACCAGAATCGAGACTATATGTTTTTTGAATTTTTTCATTTTTCCGATGGTATTAGATGTCAAATCTTAAACCGATGTTGAAACGGCGTACGGTCGGGTATGCGCCCTGGCTGGCGTTGCCTGTGCCGGCGAAGTTCGACTCGCGGTCGTCGGGCATCTTCGACCATACCCAGAGGTTGTTGCCGTTGAAGTAGAGTTTGAGCGACGAGAGGCCGAGGTGTTTGATCCAGCTGTTGCTTGTCCAGGTGTAGGCGATCTCGGCATTCTTCAGGCGCACGTACGAGCCGTCGTAGTGGTTGTAGCGGTTGTCCCATCCGTTGTAGTATGCGGGAGTGGAGTTCCAAACGGGCAGAGGACGGTCGATGTCGGTGCCGTTGGGCGACCAGAAGTTCACGCCTGCGAAAAGTGTGTTGAGTTTGCCGCGGTAGGATTCGAATACTACGGTGCGGTTGACATTTGTCACGCCGTAGAACTGAAGATAGATGCTCCAGCCTTTCCAGTCCCAGCCGATGGTGGCGTTGTAGGTATTCTGGGGTGTGCCGCTGTAGCCGTAGGGTGCGCTGTCGGCCGAGTCGATGATACCGTCGCCGTTGTAGTCGACCATGATGGGTTGGCCGGGAAGGCGCTGGTCGTCGGATGAGTTGTGGGGAGTCATGGCAATGACATCGTCCCATGTGTTGGCATAGCCGGCGTCGTAGATGATATGGTCCTGACCGATGGCGAAGCCTGTGGTCTTGCGGTACGATTCGAGAAGCTGGGGATCGTCGAAGTCGAGAACTTTGTTCTCGGCATGAGTCATGCTGAAGTTACCCCACAGGTGCATGCCATTGCCGAAAGTCTTGTTGATGCGGAGTTCGATTTCGAAACCTTTGCTTGACACACGGCCGAGGTTGGCGGTAGGAGCCGAACCGCCGAAGTAGGAGGGAATGGCGCGGCGGCCACCGTCTACAAGAATGTCGCTGCGGCGTTCCTTGAAGAGTTCGACAGTACCTGCCACGAGCGATCTCATGAACGAGAAGTCGATACCGAGGTTCTGTTTGAGCGATTTTTCCCAGTGGATGTCGGGGTTACCGATCTGAGATTCCTTATACCATGTATAGGGCGATTTCTGGCCGGGAGTGGTTGAGAAACCGAGGGCGTCGTGTGTAGCCCACTGTGTGGCGTAGATCCATCGCTGCCAAATATTGTCGTCGCCGACCTGGCCGATAGAGTAGCGTACCTTGAGGTTGTCGAGCCAGTTGCGGCTGAACTTCATGAATTTTTCCTCGCTTATGCGCCAGCCCACGGCACCGGAGTTGAAGAACTCGAAGCGGTGACGGCGGTCGAATTTTTCGGAACCGTTGTATGCGCCGTTATATTCGACAAAGTAGCGGTCGGCGTAGTTGTATGTGGCGCGGAACGCCCAGTCCTCGCGGTAGTGGGGGAACTCGCTGCCGGTAGCGCGCTGGTTGCGGTTGAACACACCCATGAGGCTCACATCGTGGTCGCCGAAACGACGGCCCCAGTTGATCTGGCCCTGATAGAAGATGTTTCGCTGGGTTGCCCGGTTGCGGGCTTCGCCTTCGCGGATGCTCCATTTCATGTCTTCCGAGAAGTCGAGACCGTTGGTCTGGGTCTGTTCTTTCCAGATAGTTTCGCCGGTTGCAGGATCAATCCATTTATACTGGGGCGAATACCAGTTTTCGCAAATACCGCGGTTGGCTTCAACGAAAACGTTATCCCACGATACTGTGGCGCTTGCACGCAGACCCTGTGTGATGAAGGAAAGGTCCTGTTCGAGGGTGAAGTCGGTGTTGATGCGGGTAGTGGTGGTGTATTCCACACCTCCGGTAGCAAGGTTCTGCATGGAGTTGGGAGCGCCCTGTGTGTTGGAGGGATAGTAGCCCCATGTGCCGTCGGAATATTTGGGGATGAATGCGTCGGCGGGAGCACCGTAGGCGGCCTGCCACATCTGTGTCGCACCGAAAGAGTCGTCGGCTACGTTGTAGGGCGATTTCTTTTCGCCGTGCGAGCCCGAGATGTTCATTTTGAAGACTGTCGACTTGGTAATCTGGAAGTCGAGGTTGGAGCGGACGTTCACGCGGTTGAAGCCGTAGCCGCCCTGATAGCCGCGGCCGGTTTCATATTCGCGGAAAAGGTCGCCTTCGTGCAGGAAGTCGATTGCAGCGAAGTATTTTACCACTTTTGTACCGCCGCTGATGTTGATGTTGGGGTTGTAGGCCATTGCGGTCTTCTTGAAGAGAGCGTCGGCCCAGTCGATGTTGGGATAGCGTTCGGCTTCTTCGAGATTGGCGGGATTGCGGTATTTTTCGATTACGCTGATGGGAGTGATGCTGAGCCAGGATTCGGGCTTGAGACCGAGTTCGCGCTCGATAACGCGGTTACGCATATAGAGGGCCTCGGGCGAACCTTCCGTGCCGGGCAGCTGCGAGGCTGCCTTGACAGTCATGTTGACTCCTACGGAAATCTTGGCGCGTCCTTCGCTACCGCGCTTGGTGGTGATGAGGATTACGCCGTTGGCGCCTTTCACACCGTAGACTGCGGTTGCGGATGCGTCCTTGAGTACGGATACCGACTGTACGGAACCGATGTCGACCGATGACATGGGGCGTTCGATACCGTCGACGAGAACGAGAGGGTCGCTGCCGTTCCACGATGTCTGGCCGCGGATTACGATTTTGGGGTCTTCGTCGCCGGGCATACCGCTCGACTGCATTGTCACTACGCCGGGGAGGTTACCGGTGAGTGCGGCACCCACGCTCGACACACCGCCCGTGCGGGCCAGTGTCTCTCCGGTTGCCTGTGTGATAGCACCGACGACTGAAGCTTTCTTCTGCTGGCCGTAGCCTACGACTACGACTTCCTCGAAAGATTCGACTGCCGATGTCATCGTCACATTGATGACGTCGCGGCCGTTGACCTTTATGCTTTCGGTCTTCATGCCGGTATATGAGAACGTGAGCACTGCCTTGGCTGGGTCAGGGACATCGATGCGGTATTCACCGTCGATATTCGTCACCACGCCTACACGGCTTCCCTCCAGTCTGATTGATACGCCGATCAGCAGCTCGCCGGTGTCGTCGACGACTGTACCGCTGACGATACTGGCCCTGGAGGCCGACGTACCGACAAGGCACATCACAAGCAGCAGGAGAATGTAATGAATTCTTTTCTTTACATTTTTCATTGCGTTGGATTTAGATTTAATAGATGATATTGAATTGGTCTTATATAAGGATAAGGATTAGTTCCGTTGTATCCGATCAGTTTGAGGCACCGGAGGCGTACAGCCCGACAGTGGTGCCGGTGAAACCGCCGGCGCGTGCCGTGGACATGAAGCCGGCGTCGAGACCCGATGCAAGAGTTTCCCAGGTGTTGCCGTTGTCGAGAGAGTACTTGAAATCGAGATTGAGACCCTGTGATTCGATCATCAGGTTTACCGATTTATTGTCGGGGTCGAGTTCCTTGGCGGCGATTTCCTCGTTGCCGTTCTCGGTGATGCGGCGGAGCACCATACGCTGACGGCTGTCCTTGCTGTCTTTGCCGAGGAAATACTGGTGAACCTCGTCTTTGAACAGAAGCATGCCGGCGCATTCGCTGTCGTTTTCGGGTACGAAAGTGAGCTTGGTGCCGGCAGTGTATTTATGGTGCTGTATGCGACGGCCGACATAGGGCAGCACAGCCTTGTCGGTCGACTTGACGTCGGCGCATTTGATGGTGAGATGTCCGGGGTTGGCGGTGAGAGAGTAGTATTCGGTGGCGGGGCCGCGGAGAGTATGCCAGTTCTGTGCAAGCACGCTGTCGGTGAAGTTGTCGGTGTGTGCGAAGTTGCCGAATGTGGCGTTTTCGCTGCGGCACAGACCTTTTTTGGTTAGCTGAAGAGGCACTTCCTCGCCTTCGCGGGTCATATAGGGCCATCCGTCTTCGGTCCATTTCACCGGCATCAGGAAAGTCTCGCGGCCGAGGTTCTCCATATCGTTTTCGATAGGACGGCAGGCAAGGAACACGCCCCACCAGTCGCCGTCGGGACCCTGAACGATGTCGGCATGGCCGGCGCATGTCACGGGGTTTGTGCGCGATTTGTCGAGCGTACGCTGTGTGAGGATAGGATTGCCTTCCCAGGGAGTGAAAGGGCCCATGGGCGAATCGCCGCGGTATATTACCTCGCTGTGCCAGGTGCTTGTGCCGCCTTCGGCTGTCATAAGGTAGTATTTGCCGTTTATCTTGTAGATGTGGGGGCCTTCGCACCATATGGGTTTTTCTTCGGGGCGGACACCTTTGTTGACAACGATTTTGCGCTCGCCCACGCAGCGGTCGGTCTCGGTGTCGAATTCGACTACACGCACGGTGCGGTGTCCGGGATATTCTGGAGCGCCGTTGGGAGCGTCATCGTTGTTGACGATGTAGGCTTTGCCGTCTTCATCGAAGAAGAATGCCGGGTCGATGCCCTGTACTTCGGGAAGCATTACAGGATCACTCCATTCGCCGGTCGGATTCTGGGTCTTGACGAAGAAGTTGCCCGAGCCGACATTGGTCGTGATCATGTAGTAGGTCTTGTTGGCCGGATTGTAGGCGATGTCGGGCGCGAAGATGCCGCCGCTCACATGCTGCTTTTCCATGTTCTGGAGCTGTGAGGGGCGGGTGAGTACATGGCCCTTCTGTTCCCAGTTGACAAGGTCGCGGCTGTGGAATATGGGCACACCGGGGAAATAAGTGAAAGTGGAAGTCACAAGATAATAGTCGCCTTCACCATTTGTGCATATGGAAGGGTCGGAATACCATCCCGGAAGAACGGGATTGTAGAACGAACTGTCCGATGCGAGGGGATTTTCGGCGTAGTAATCGTCGTTGCCCTCATAGGTGAAAGAGCTGAAAATCGCATGCGACTTCTGCGGTTCGATGTCGGCCGATGCGGAGGCGCAGCTTGCAGCCGCAGCCACGAGGGCGGCAGATACCGGAATAAGGCAGTGCTTGGTTTTCATGGGTTTTTGTGATTTACTTTGCAAATGTATTTAATTGTACTTTTAACTAATTTTTATAATTTTTCCTTTTGATTCATATATGTATCGCAGCGTACCGAATGATGTATCATTCACGTTCGAATTTGTAACACAATGTTAATAAGGAGTTGATCAGTAATTGATTGAGGAATGGAGCGGATCTGCAGTCCGCTCTTCCCTCAATCGATCCCGAAAACAATCAATCTTACTTCTATCTCTATTTCTTCTGGTAGTCGAATTCGTCTACGTCGATGTATCCGCCGTCACCGGTTGTGGAATAGTTGAAGATGGCGAAACGTGTTCCCATGAAGAACCGGCGGTAGTCGAACTGCATTTTAAACGGTTTTCCGATTTCGGTCCATTTCAGGCCGTCGGTGCTGTAGGAGAATGTGGCCAGGTCCTTTCCGGGGCGGAAGTCGGCGTTGATGCGGAGCCATATATCGTTGCCGTCGAGCGCTACCGATTCGATGTCGGCAGACTCCACGCCTGTGACGCTGTGACCCGGGTCGCCCAGGGCCACCGACGCTGTCTGAGCTATAAGATTACGTTTGCCGTCGCCCATGTCGGCCACGGTGAGAAGACCGGCATCGCCGTTCCAGGCCGCGAATCCGGCGCGGTCGCCGGCTTTCATGCCCGATATGTCGATCTTGACAGTGCCTGTGCATTCGGGGCCTTCCATGCGCTGGCTTATGGTGTTGCGGGCCACGAACACGTTGTCGGCTTTGGCGCCGGTATGCAGGCGCAGCCATCCCGGGCGCTCTGTGAGCGACCACAGTTCATCGACCGGATTATGGTTCCATTCCCACAGTATATTTTTGCGGCCGTTGCTGAAATCGTCGGAGAGAACAACGCCGGCGTTTTCGAGCGGAACAATCTTTTTCTCTATTGTCGCGGGCACTTTTCCGAGGCTGTCGCCGAGCATGGGCCATCCGTCGGTCCATGTGGCGGGGTTCAGCGTAAGAACACGGCCTACGCCTCCTCGGTCCTGAAATATCACTCCCCACCAGTTGCCGTCGGGATCGTCTACAAGACAGCCTTGTCCTACATAGGGGAAGCCACCGAATTCCGATTCGAGGACTACCATCTTTTCATAGGGGCCGGTGATATTGTCGGCGCGATAGCACAGCTGACGTCGCGGACGCCCTGCGGGCCAGGATATGACGAAGGCGTAGTACTTGCCGTTGTGCTTGATTACGCGGCTGCCTTCGTGCAGACCTGTTTCTGTCGCGTCGTGAGGTATGGCTACCGCGTCTATGCCGTCGGCTTTCACTCCGCTGAGATCGGGTTCGAGCTCACGAAGACGGATATCGCCGCCGCCGTGGAACACGTAGGCGCGGCCATCGTCGTCGAGAAGCAGCGATGCGTCGTGGAAATGGTCGGAGCGGCTCACGAGATTCCATTTACCGGCCGGGTCGGTGGTGGAATAGATGTATGAGCGGTAGGGCTGGTCGTTGGGCGAGAACAGCACGTAGAACACTCCGTCGCGGTAGCGTAGTGATGTCGCCCATTGTCCTTTGCCGTAGACGGTGCCGTTTTCGAGGTCATACCGCGGTGTGTCCTCGAGCTTGTCGAATACATAGCCGATGGTTTCCCAGTTGACAAGATCTTTGGAGTGCATCACCGGGCATCCGGGCATCAGATGCATGGTGGTGCTCACCATATAGAAATCGTCGCCGACGCGGATTACGTCGGGATCGGGGACGTCGGCCCAGATTATAGGATTTTCGGCTGTAGCTGTGGCTGCTTCCTGATTGGTCGTTTGCCTGTCACTACATCCGGCGGGAACGAAAAACACTCCCGATGCGAGAAAAACGGTTATTGCAAGAATGGTTTTTTTCATGGTTTCTGTGTATGGTTGGATGTGTGCAAAATTAGATTAACAGGAGCAGAGCAGGGTTCACCGGAGTAACATGTAGGCATGAAAAACGAAACGCAACCGTAGATTTACGTCACAGTTGCGTTCGTATTTGTATCATAAACGGTGTCAGGAGGCTATCTGGGTGTGGAAAGGATGGCCTCGGCGCTGCGTCGGCCCGGTGTTTTCTTGTCGCGGGGATGGATATCGTTCCACTCGCCTATATCGCCGTTTTTTATCCAATATGCACGGTCGGTTTCTTCGGCGGCCTGTCGCTGGGCGTCGCGCATCTGTTGCCATGCGGCACGGCCTCTGGTGTCGGACGGATGCAGGAAATCGGCCAGTTCGACGATGTAGAACGGCAGTTGCGGATTATCGAATGTATCGCGCCAGTCGGCTATGAGAGTCTTCATCAGACCGCAGTATGCATTACGGATATCAATATCCGACTCTCCCTGATACCAGACTACGCCGCGGAATGGTAACGGAGCCATGGGGGCTATGAGACCGTTGTAGAGTGTGGCCGGATTCTGAAAGAAATCCGTATGAGCCGGAGTCTGCGGCATGAGTGCGCCGGGTGCATGTTTCCATTTGCCTTCGAGCGATATTTCGCTGTCGTCGTCGAATATGAATTTATGAGGTTTTTCCGGTACGAAATGCGGTGTGCCTGCGTTGCTGACAACTCTTACGGTCACGTTGTTGAGGCCTGGCCGAAGTACGTTCGCCGGTACGGTATAAATGCGAGGTGGGTACTGATAGGCCGTGAATCCGACAAATTTGCCGTTCACCCAGACCGAGTCGGCATCAACAATGCAGCCGAGACGTAGTTCTGCCGCTTTTCCGGCATGATCGGCGTCGACTTCGAATGTGCGTCGCAGCCAATGCGAGCCGTTTGCAGCTTTGCCGTCGGCTGTACCCCATTCCCGACCGAGAAGCTCGACATCGTGCCATGCGCTGTCGTCAAACGACGGTGAGGCACGATGGATTCCCTTATATCCCGGATCGGTTGATATCATGGTGGTATACCATAGATATGATGCGCGGTCTTCGGCTTTGCTGACGAGGGCGCGGTATTGATCGTCTTCAACGAGCCTGAGGCGTACAGCCATCTCAGGATAGTTTTCCACAGCTTTTTCGCTGAGCCATGTCTCTATTTTCGAGCCTCCCCAGCTTGAATTGACAATACCTACAGGTACATGGCCGGTGCGTTCATACAGTTCCCGGGCCATGAAATAAACCAGAGCACCGAACTGTTCGGCTTCGCCGGGATGCGCTTTTTTCCATCGAGATGGCCTCACATCGGTACGGGGGCCGTGGAAGGCGTATTCTTTCGGGGTCTTGAATTCGCGTATGCAGTCGTTGGAGTAGTTGGCTACTTCGTCGCGAAAGAAATCCATCACACGGCTTACGGGAAGTTCCATATTGCTCTGTCCCGAACATAAATACAGGTCGCCGAAGAGAACGTCGTTCACACGCAGATCGTTGACTTCGAGTGTATACGGACCGCCGGCCTTAACAGCTTTGAGGGATACGCTCCATGTGCTGTCGGATGCAGTGACAGTCGATGCCTTGCGTCCGGCAAGGCTTACGTCTACCTTTTCGCCGGGGGAGGCCTTTCCCCATATTTTTACAGGACAGTCGCGTTGCAGTATGACTCCGTCGGATAGCACGGAAGGCAGGCTGACGGCAGCATGTGCCGCGGTAGCCGCAACCAGAGCGCAGCAAGAGAAAAAGCTCTTCAATATATTTTTCATAGTCGTTCTATTGGATTTTCCGGTGCGGGCGGAACGTCGCCATGCAGACATCGCTGACGGTATTCTGTCGGCGAAAAGCCGGTATATCGTTTGAATGCAGTCGAGAAATGGGGCTGAGAGGAGAATCCGACAGCATAGGCAACCTGCGTGACGTCTACATCGGGTTTCTGCAGTAGTGTGCATGCGCGTTTGAGCCTTATGTTGCGTATGAAATCGCTCGGAGTCATGCCGATTATGTCCTTGAGCTTGCGGTGGAGCTGCACACGGCTTATGCCCACGCTTCGCCCGAGCATCTCGACGTTGAGATCGGGATTGTCGATCTGACTGTTGATGATGCTCATTATCTTCTCCATCAGAGCCTCGTCGTTGCCCTTGAGTTCTGGGGCTGCCTTGGATGCGTCGACATTCTGAGCGCCTGAGAATTTTCCTTTGAGTTTCAATCGGTTGCCTATGAGATTGTCGATGAGTGTATCGAGTTCCTCGATGTTGAACGGTTTACCCAGATATCCGTCGGCGCCTTTGTCCCAGCCCTCGATGCGGTCGGCGATTTCGTTTTTGGACGACAGCATGATTACGGGGATATGGTGTGTGTCGACATTCGATTTCATCAGACGGAGGAATGTGAGACCGTCCATTACAGGCATTTTCACATCGCATATCACGAGGTCGATATTGCCTTCGTTGATGATTTTGAGGGCATCGGCGCCATTGTCGGCTGTAGTAATCTTATAGCCCGATTCTTCGAGCTGACGGCGGATATAGTCGCGCAGTTCCTTATCGTCGTCTACGAAAAGTATGCGCCGGGAGGCTGCAACGCGTTTCCGCTTGGGCTTATCAACAATGTCTTTGCGGTCTATGTTACTTATAATCAAATGCTTATCGGGGGGGGTATTGCTGGGGCCGACGTTTTTTCTGATAAGCTCAGTGGGAGCATAGGCCGATTCGGCAAGCGGGATACGGACTGAGAACACGCTTCCGCCGACGCCATCGGTGCGGTTAGAACCTGATATTGAGCCATGGTGAAGTAGCGTGAGCTGGCGGCACAGATCGAGGCCTATACCGACTCCGGCGATACCGGCAGAGTGGTTTTCCCGTGCGCGATAGAAGCGGGCGAATATCTGCTCCTGAGTCTTGTTGCCGAGTCCGATACCCGTATCGACAACACTTACCTGAGCGCATGATCCGAGAACGTCATCTTCCACACGTTTTAGGATCACTTCTATCTGTCCGCCGTCGGGAGTATATTTGATTGCGTTGGAGATGATATTGACGAGTATTTTATCGAAGTTGTCGCGATCGACCCATGCTTCGTCCGGCACACCTCCGTCGTTGCGGAATTCCAGGCTGATTTTCTTGTCGGCAGCCTGAGGCTTGAACATGTCGACGAGTTCTTCGATGAATACAGCCAGATTTGTCGGACGGCAGAGCAGGCGCATGCCTCCTTTTTCGATTTTACGCAGGTCAAGAAGCTGGTTTACGAGCGAGAGAATACGCTGTCCGTTTCGATACATGGTACGTAACTTCTCATTGACGGCCGGAGGAAACGGCTCTTTGAGAAGCGATTCGAGTGGTGTGAGAATGAGGGTGATCGGCGACCGGATATCGTGCGATACGTCGATGAAGAAACGTATCTTGGCTTCGCTGATCTTCTCGCCCCGCTTTTTCTCCATCACGACTATAGATAATATGATAAGCACCAGAATGATTACGACATAAAGCGCTTTGGCTGCTCCTGTCATGTACCATGGTGTCGAGATCACTATTGTGATCACGGTCTCGTCGGAAGCGACATTATTGTCGGTAGCTTTGAGAAAGAGACGGTATGTCCCGGGATCAAGATGAGGCAGGTATATCACATTTTCGCCCGGAGCCGTGATTGTCCAGTCCTCGGACAGACCGGAGATGCGCCATATGTATCGGACGTTGGCTGCGTCGCGGAAGTCGAGGGTCGAGAGCTTGAGCGTCAGAGAGTTGTCTTTGTATGGCAGATTGAGTTGCAGCGATTCGTCGTCGGACATCACCGGATTGCCGTCGATGGTTGTGGAGCGGTTGATGCGCTGTCCGTTGAGAATGATGGCTGTAGCCTCGATGTGTCGGTCGAACCCCATGGCCGGTATGGAATCGGGATGGAAAATCGTCAGTCCCAGATCGCTTCCGAGTATCATGCTGTTGTCGGAAGTAACGCCGCTATAAGGGAACGTTTTCTCAAAGAGTCCATAACCGCCGTAGTAGACCACAATACTGTCGCCATCTGGCTTGAGGTATGTGAGACCTCGCTTGGTGCCTATCCAGCTTCCTCCATGGCTATCTACCGACACAGAACGCACGTCATTATCGGTAAGGCCGTCGGCGGCTGTATATTTGCGCCTGACGTTTCCGTCGGCGTCGCAGTATATCAGGCCATGACTTGTCCCGGCAAGCACGCTGCCGTCGGGACGCGTGGCCAGGGCATAGGTAGCACCTTTGATAAAAGGCATCTGGTCGAGGATGCGCAGTTCGTCGTTGGCGATGTCGTAGCAGGATATGCCTCCGTATAGTCCGATCCATACATGCGATGAATCGGGCGACATTTTCATGGATGCGAAAAACGGATTGTTGAGCCGTCCTCCCTCGGGATCGAACTCATACCATTTTTTTGCGCCTGTGGCCCGGTTGTATTTCAGCAGACCTACTCCGTGGAAACCGATAAGATATTCTTCTCCGGGGAGACGGCACATGACTAGGGTGGGGTATTTTCCCGGCTGGTCGAGCATTTTGTGGAGTCTGCCGGAAGTCCATGTATATTCCCAGATACCGTCGTTTGCCAGCCCGACGAGCAGTTTGTCGTCCGACAGCGGGATTATGGATCGAATGATGCCGCGGGTTGGTATGGCCGCACGCGACACGAGCTTGCCTTCGGTGGTGAGTATGGCCAGTTTGTTGCCGTAGCCTATGGCAACTTTATCGTCGAAAACGGCAAAACCGTCGATTCCGCCCTTAAAGTCGGAGACGGCGTCGGAGATCAGGTGATAGTTGAAAGGAATGGAATTGTAGGGTATGCATGCAAGACCCTTATAGAGGCAGCCTATCCACAGATTACCTTCGCTGTCGGCATAGGCTGCACCGAGTTTTGCACATGAGAGGTCGATCGACGGCAGATATAGTGTGGTACATGGTTTTATTGCCGTTTTTCCAGGTTCGATCTTCCACATGCCGCTTGATGAGGTGGAGAAATATACAGTATCGTCGATTCCGCGGGTGAAATTGTTTGTATTCATCTCTATCCTGTCGGCCGACCAAAGAGGCTCCACCCGGTTGTCGGCAGTGTGGATGCGGTAGATGTCGCTGACGGAACTGACAAGAATATTGCCATCCGATTCATTTATTATGTCTGTAATGTATCCGTTGGCGACATTGATGCATGTGGGGCTTCCGTTGGGGCTGATGGAATATACCTTGCCGCTTCGTGTGCCGGTGTAGAGGCGTCCGTTCGGATTTTGGATTACGCATTCGTGCTCGTTTTCGTCGGGGCAGTTCAGCAGATATTTCACAGCTGTCGGTTTGCCATGGGTTTCGTCGACCACATAGAGACCTTTGCCGGCTACGATAAATGTGATTGTTCCGTCGTCCTGCTCTGTAATGTCGATGATGTAGCCGCCGTAGTTCATCGACGGCAGGCTGATATGCCTGAAAGAATCGGTGTCTTCATCATAAAGATTCAGGCCGTTTGCGGTGGCGGCCCATATGCGCCCGCGGGAGTCGGACATCACTCCCAGCATGCGGCTGTCGCTCAGCGACGACGGATTGTTTTCGTCGTGGCGGTATAATATGTAGTTGTTGCCGTCGAACTTCAGAAGGCCACTCTCGGTAGCTATCCATAGGAAACCGTCGGAATTCCGACAAAAGCCAACATATGTTCCCGAATCGAATGCCGGATCGGAGAACATTCGTCCCGTGCGGATCGCTGATGCATTTAAGAAGCAGCACAGCGCGGCTGTCAGAAGTATGAACCGGTATATGAGATAAAGTCGTTTAATCATGGTTTAGATTAAAATTCCTATATTCTTTCGAATGTCATCGAATTTTTTCGGGAACAAAGTTACAATCCTTTTAGTCATTTTTGCACAGGAAGAGGCTAAAAGTTTTTGGTGTATACAAAAATGAATGGCATTGTTACATCGATGAAAGTTGTGATACATTGTTAAATATGCGCAATACAATTGATCGGGCTGTATATAAACTGAATAGTCTAATTTTGCACCAGTCATTATATATCACTTTATCACATGCCATGAAGTATAGAATAAAGCAGGCCTTGTGCCGTGTCGTAGCCGTGATATCGCTTGGTACTTCGGTCGCGATGTCCGGTTTCGCTCTTGATAATCCATCTGCGGCAACCGATGCCTCCAGAGATCCGTTTGTAGTAATCGCTCCTGACGGAGAGATCGGCAAGCCGTTATCCATTCTGCTTGATGAATCAGATTACAAAGGAGTGTGGATAGCCGCCGAAAATCTTTCTGCCGATTTCAAACGTGTATGCGGTCAAGCTGCTGAGCTGACGGTCGTGCCGAATTCCCGACGGGTGATAATAGTAGGTTCGTACGCCAGTCCGATAGTGTCGAAACTGATGGATGAAGGCAAGATTGACCGCGGTGAACTGAAAGACAAACAGGAAAAGTACATAATGACTACTGTTGCATCGCCACTGCCCGGTGTCGATGAGGCTCTGGTGATAGCCGGAAGCGACATGAGAGGTACAATATATGGTATTTACGAACTGTCAGAGATGATAGGCGTGTCGCCATGGTACGACTGGGCCGATGTGCCGCCGGTACACCGCGACAGTTTCGCCATAAAACGCGGAACATACACTGCCGGAGAACCGGCCGTGCGCTATCGCGGTATTTTTCTCAACGACGAAGGCCCATGTCTTATGGAGTGGGTCAAAAATACGTATGGAACCAATTACGGCGATCACCGATTCTATACCCGTGTTTTCGAACTGATTCTGCGCCTGCGAGGCAACTTCCTGTGGCCTGCGATGTGGGATTGGGCTTTTTATGGTGATGATCCTGAAAACAGCCGAACAGCAGCCGAGATGGGTGTGATAATCGGTACTTCACATCATGAACCGATGGGTCGCAACCATAAGGAATGGGTGCGCCGCAAACATGAATACGGCCAGTGGAACTACCGGACCAACCGGAAGGTTCTTGACAAGTTTTTTGCCGAAGGTGTACGGCGCATCAAGGATACCGAAGACATAATTACTATAGGTATGCGCGGAGACGGCGACGAGGCAATGAGTGAGGAGGCCGATGTGAAACTGCTTGAAAACATAATTGCCAACCAGCGCAAAATTATTAGGAAGGAAACCGGACGCCCTGCATCGGAGACTCCTCAGGTGTGGGCCTTATATAAAGAGGTGCTCGATTACTATGATAAGGGGCTGCGTGTGCCTGACGATGTCACACTGTTGCTGTGCGATGATAACTGGGGCAATGTACGGCGCCTGCCGAATGAGAAAGAGCGGCTTCATCCCGGAGGCTGGGGCATGTACTATCATGTGGACTATGTAGGTGCGCCCCGAAACAGCAAACTGCTTAACTGTACACCTATACAGAATCTTTGGGAACAGATGAGGCTTGCCTACGACTATGGAATCGAAAAAATGTGGATTCTGAATGTTGGCGACCTTAAACCTATGGAATATCCCATTACCTTGTTTCTGGATATGGCCTGGAATCCGGAGGCTTTCACAAACGAGAATCTGCTTGAGCACACACGGCGCTTTTTCGAGCAGCAGTTCGGCTCCGCGCAGGCTGCCGAGGCTGCACGTATTTTCAATCTGCTATGCAAATACAACGGACGCTGTACGCCCGAACTGCTGGATGCCGATACCTATTCTCTTGCGAACGGAGAGTGGAAAAAAGTCAGAGACGAATATATGTTGCTTGAAGCGGAGGCCCTAAGGCAGTATACAGCGCTTGATGAGCGTTATCATGATGCCTATATGGAGCTTATTCTCTTCCCACTGCAGCTCATGGCCAATCTTCACGATATGTATTACTCCGTGGCCATGAACCGCAGCGCGTATGCCGCCAATATGCCCGACGCTTCTTTATGGGCCGACAGAGCCGAAAAATGCTTTGCCCGCGACGCCGCCCTCATGACGATGTACAACAAGGATATTGCCGGCGGAAAATGGGACGGTATGATGATACAGAAGCATATCGGCTACACCGACTGGCACGATAATTTCCCTTGTGACGTTCTTCCCGATGTTTACCGTATTGATGATGGAGATCGGTTAGGCGGCTATATCTTTACAGAACCTTCCGACTGTGTGGTGATGGAGGCTGAGCATTTCAACCGTGCGACAGCGCCGGCCGGAGGAGGGGAGTGGACAGTTCTTCTCTATGTTGGACGCACGCTCAGCGGTGTGGCCGTGATGCCGTATACGGTGTCGGCCGAAGGTGCCCGACTCGATTACTCTCTTCGCCTGCCTGCCGGCACCGACAGTGTCGAAGTGCATGTTGTCACTAAGTCGACACTCGCATTCGCCCGCAGCGAGGGGCACCGCTATTCCGTAGGCTTCGAAGGTGTCGAGCCCATAGTGGTGAATTTCAACGGCAATCTTAACGAGGCTCCCGAGAATATACATACCGTATACTATCCGACTGTAGCCAGGCGTGTTATCGAGAAGATCGTTAAACTGCCTGTGCCAGCTCCGGCGGCCGACGGAAGCGTGGTTCTGTCGCTCTCGCCGCTCGATCCGGGAGTGGTATTTGAAAAAATAGTTGTGGATGCCGGAGGCTACGAAAAATCTTATCTTTTCGGAGACGAATCTCCTGTAGTACGCAAATAAAGTATGAAAAAGTTGATATTCCTGTTTCCGCTCGGACTCGGTGTCATAGCCATGACGGCCGGCAATCCCTATCCGCTCGTGCAGACAAGCTATACCGCCGATCCGGCACCGATGGTATACAACGATACCGTGTATCTCTATACCACCCACGACGAGGATGATGCCGACGGATTCAAGATGTACGACTGGCTCCTGTATACATCTACCGACATGGTCAACTGGACCGACCACGGAGCGGTTGCATCGCTGAAGGATTTTAAATGGACTCCCCGCGACAACGGCGCATGGGCCGCTCAGGTGGTCGAACGCGACGGAAAATTCTATATGTACTGCCCGATACACGGCAACGGTATCGGCGTGCTTGTGGCCGACAGTCCGTACGGACCGTTTACCGATCCTATCGGTAAACCGCTGGTGTGGCAGAAAGAACACTGGAACGACATCGATCCGACTGTGTTGATCGACGACGCCGGACAGGCATATATGTACTGGGGTAATCCCGATCTTTACTGTGTTCGTCTGAACCGTGATATGGTCTCCACCTCAGGCGACATCATCATGTTTCCGAGGATAAGCGATTATCAGGAAGGCCCTTGGGCATGGAAACGCGGAGGAAGGTATTATATGGCTTTTGCCTCGACATGTTGCCCCGAAGGAATCGCCTATGCCATGAGCGACAGTCCGCTCGGCCCATGGGAGTATAAGGGACATATTATGGATCATACCGAGAGGACCCGCGGCAACCATCCCGGCATAATAGAATACAAAGGTAAAAATTATGTTTTCGGCCACAGCTACGACGTGCTGCGACGCCAGACACCCGATCATCATGAACGTCGCAGTGCCGAAGCCGCCGAGATGAGTTATAATGCCGACGGAACCATAGCTGAGGTGCCTTACTGGCGCGACGCTGAACTGGCTCCATGCGGTACCATCGACCCCTATCGCCGTGTCGAGGCTGAAACCATGGCATGGGGTTACGGTCTGAAAAACGGACGTATTGACAGTCGTAATCTTTATGTCGGAAATATAGATGACGGAGAATATATACTTGTCCGGAACGTCGATTTCGGGGATATGGGTCCAAAGAGATTCGAGGTCAGCGCTGCGGCTGTGAAGAAGGGTGGCGAGATAGGGCTCCGGATCGGAGCACCCGACGGAACACTTATCGGCAAGGTAAAGCTCAAAGAAAATGGCTCGGACAGCAAATATGCTGTCAACACAGCAAAAGTCAAGAACATAAAAGGTGTCTGCGATCTGTATCTTGTATTTCGTGGAAACGATACTTCAGACGATTTATTCAGACTTGACTGGTGGAAATTTATCAGATAAACTTATAAAACAAATATAATTCAAGATATATCAAAAACAGAATCATGTATTTATTAGGATACGACATAGGAAGTTCTTCGGTCAAGGCTGCTCTCGTGGATGCCTCGACAGGAGCTTGCGTGGCCTCTGATTTCTTTCCCAAGAGCGAGGCACCGATCAAGGCTTTGCGTCCGGGCTGGGCTGAGCAGAATCCCGAAAGCTGGTGGAATTATCTTTCAGAAGCCACGGCCTCGGTACTCAGTGCCTCAGGTGTTGATTCATCCGATATCAAGGCTATCGGCATTTCCTATCAGATGCACGGTCTTGTGCTTCTCGACAAAGAGCGCAAGGTGCTTCGAGATGCAATTATATGGTGCGACTCGCGAGGTGTGCCATTCGGCGAAAAAGCTTTCGAGGATCTTGGAAGCGAGCATACGCTTTCGCGTCTTCTTAACTCTCCGGGTAACTTCACTGCGGCCAAACTGCAGTGGGTGAAACAGAACGAGCCCGAAATATTTGAGAAAACCGACAAGATAATGCTGCCCGGCGACTATATAGCCATGCGGCTGACGGGTGAGGTATGCACAACTCCTTCGGGCCTTTCGGAGATGATGCTGTGGGATTTTCAGACTAATGCTCCGGCGCGTTTCCTGATGGATTATTTCGGCTACAGCGAGTCTATAATTCCCGAAATCAAAGCCACATTCTGCGAACAGGGCCGTCTTACCCCCGAAGCTGCGGCCGAACTCGGCCTCGCCGCCGGTACACCGGTTACTTATCGTGCCGGTGACCAGCCAAATAATGCATTGTCGCTCAATGTATTCAATCCCGGCGAAGTGGCCTCGACAGCAGGTACGTCGGGCGTTGTCTATGGTATCAACGGTACGGTAGACTACGATCCACGCTCCAGGGTGAACAATTTCGCTCATGTAAATCACTCTGCAGATCAGACCCGCATAGGAGTGATGACATGCATAAGCGGTACGGGCATTCTTAACTCATGGTGCAAGCGTAATATCGCACCCGAAGGAATTTCATATGCTGCCATGAATGATCTTGCAGCGCAGGCTCCTGTCGGATCGGCGGGTGCGACTGTACTTCCTTTCGGCAATGGTGCCGAGCGCGTGCTCGAGAACAGACAGACCGGATGCTCTTTCCATGGCATTAATTTCAATATTCATAACCGCAGTCACATGCTACGTGCCGCACAGGAGGGTATTGTATTTTCATTCATGTACGGAATGGAGGTGATGGAGAGTATTGGAATGAAGATAAACCGGATTCATGCCGGACATGCCAATATGTTCCTTAGTCCGATTTTCCGCGATACACTTGCCGGCGTATCGGGCGCCACAATCGATCTTTATGACACAGATGGCGCAGTCGGTGCAGCCAAGGGTGCAGGAATCGGTGCGGGAATCTACCGGGACAATACCGAGGCTTTCGCATCACTGGTTAAACTCGACGAAATACATCCCGCTTCAGACCGCACTCCATATATCGATGCTTACGCCCGTTGGAAGAAATGTCTTCAGGCAACTTTAAATCAGTAAAAATATAAAATAAATACAAACCACATAACAACATTAGAAAGATGGCACAGAAAGAGTATTTTCCTAACATCAGCAAAATTAAATTCGAGGGTACCGACAGCTACAATCCCCTCGTATACCGCTACTATGACGCCGAGCGTGTCGTTCTCGGCAAACCGATGAAAGAATGG